>OBYZ01000821.1_pt1 | contig 19916 bp, 13 predicted proteins | sample 1501501 | NCBI WGS metagenome assembly OBYZ01 (sample SAMEA2580213, study PRJEB22360) | human gut metagenome | biome: human gut; feature: human-associated habitat; material: faeces | place: Denmark | collected 2008/2010
TGGGTTTATTTTTATTATTTCATTTTTTAAGTCTTCACAAAGTTCTGCTCTATTGCTGTGAGGAGTAAGGGCATATACTTTTTTTGCTATTGGTGTTATTTCTTCTATCATTTCTTTTACTTGCTTATCTGCTAAAATTCCTAATAAAAGATATATATTTTTATATTTAAAATATTTTTCAACATTTTTTCTTAAAGCTTTTATGCCTTGAATATTGTGAGCTCCATCTATTACAATCATAGGTTCTTTTTTCATTACTTCAAGACGACCTATCCATTTTACCTTAGATAAAGAATTTTTTATTTCTTCTAAATTTATTTCATAATTTTCTTTTTTACATATTACTTGAAAGGCTTTTAAGGCTACAAGCATATTGCCTATTTGATGTTCTCCAAGTAAAGGAAGTTTAACTTTAAATTTTTCTTCATTTAAATTTACTTCTACTTCTTGATATATTCTATCTTCATTTAAAACTCCTAAATATTTTCCATCATTTAAATTTACTTCATATAAAGGAGCTTCCATTTCCTTAGCCTTTTTCTTTATTACTTCATAAGCTTCCTTTTCTTGAGGATATATAACAACAGGAATATTTTTCTTTATTATTCCAGCTTTTTCTCCTGCAATTTCTCCTAAGGTATTGCCTAAAAGATTTGTATGGTCAAAGCTTATTGAAGCTATTATGCTTATTATAGGAGTTATTACATTAGTTGAGTCAAGTCTTCCACCAAGTCCTACTTCTACTACTCCATAATCTACCCCTTCCTCTTTAAAATATAAAAGCATAAGGCAAGTTATTATTTCAAATTCTGTAGGATGATTATATCCTTCTTCTATAACCTTATCTACTACAACCTTTATTTTTGTTATAAGTTTTGCTAAAGCTTCCTTTGGTATATTTTCTCCATTTATTTGAATCCTTTCTTCAAATTCCTCTAAAAAAGGAGAAGTATACATTCCAACCTTAAAGCCCTTTCCTTTAAGAAGTTCTGTAATCATAGCTGTTGTAGAACCCTTTCCATTAGTTCCTGCAACATGAATAAGTTTTAATTTTTTATGTGGATTTCCAAGTAACTCTAAAATTCTATAAGTTCTTTCAAGACCATAATTAGAGCCAAAATTTCCAACTTCATGTATGTAATTCATTGCTTCATTATAATTCATAATAATTATCTTTCCTTTATTTTCTATATTTAATAACCTTAAAAGCCAAAATTTATTAACTATTTAATGGTTATATAACAATACTAACATTATATTTCCTTTATATTTTTTATTCAAGTAAATAATTTTTACAAGAAAAATTTAAAATTAAAAGACAACATAAAATAAATGCTGTCTTTTTTTTAATATTAACTTCTAAATATAAGCTCTTCTCTTGAAAATAATACTTTTGCAATTATTAATGCTAAAACTACATAAAATATATGCCAAGCTAGTACTATTAATATATGAGTTGTATTATAAATTCCTATCATAACTTCTTTCATAACACATATAGAATTTATTATTGGTATATTTAAAAATAACATACTTATATTTTTAACATCCATATACATTGGTATAAAAGCTAAAATCATAATAGGTACTATAAGTCCTGAAAGATAGGTATTAGCTTCCTTTGTTGACCTTGCAGAAATGCTTATTACAACTTGTAGGGTACTTATAAAAATTATAATAAAAACACAAAATAAAATTATAAATAAAATAGTTATTATATCTATATTAAGATTTATACTTTCTCCTAACCCTTCAGTTGCTGAATTTACAAAACCTTTAAAGGATACAAATAAAGATACCATACTTAATAATAAAGCAATAACTGATATAATTGAAATTGTTGTGATTTTTCCCCAAAGTATTGAATTTCTATTAACTGAAGTTGAAAGAAGGGGTTCAAAAGTTCCTCTTTCCTTTTCTCCTGCACCTAAATCTGCTGCAAGACCCATAGTTGGAGATAAAAGCATTATAACAATTAAAGCTGGAAGCATTCCTAAAATTTTATTTGCATCTGAATTATCTGTTCCACTTTCATTTATTCCTGATTTTGTTTCTATATTTATAGGATTTAAAATTTCTGAATTTACATTTAACTTTGAAAGCCTATTTTCTACTATAGAATTACTATAACTATTAACTATACTTTCAACCATACTTTCTGCTATAGTAGATTTTTCTGATTGGTCATCTATAAGAATTTCTAAGTTTATGCTATTTCCCTTTTCTATTTCTTCATCTACATTATCTGGAATATTTATTATAAGCTGAAGTTTTCCATCCTTTAAAGCTTTTTTAGGCTCATCATAATTTTGCTCTTTTATATTTTCCTGTGAAGTTAAAACCTTTCCTAATTCTGAATCTTTGTCTCCATTAATAACTACATTAATTTCCTTTTTTGCATCCTCTTGACTAGATTGCATTGTAACAGACATTATTTGAAATAATATAGGATAAATAAGAATTGGAAGAAGTATTGTAAAAGCTAATGTTTTTCTATCTCTTATTATATCTATTAGTTCCTTTTTTAATATTGTAAAGAAATTACTCATAATCCTCTTCCCCTCCTATAAGATTTACAAAAACCTCTTCTAAATCATTACTATTATGTTTTTCTTTTAATTCTTCAATTGTACAGTTTTCAAGAAGCTTTCCTTTATTTATTATAACTACTCTATCACAAAGCTTTTCAACTTCAGACATAGAATGGCTAGAAAATAAAATAGTTTTCCCTTGTCCTTGACATTTTCTTATAAACCTTTGAACTGTTCTTGCAGCTCTTACATCAAGACCAGTACAAGGCTCATCAAAAAGCATAATTGATGGATTATGAACTATTGAACGGGCTATTGAAATCTTTTGTTTCATTCCTCTTGAAAATTTATTTACTGGTTTATCAATATAATCTTCCATTCCAAAATCTTTAGCTAATATATCTATTCTTTTATGAGCTTGTCTATCTGTCATTCCATAAAGATTTGCAAAATATTTAATATTTTCTCTTCCAGTTAATCTATCATAAAGACCAACATCTCCACCAAAAAGAATTCCTATCTCCTTTCTTACTTTTTCAGGCTCCTTTTTAACACTAAAGCCATTTACTATTATGTCTCCTTCACTTACCTTAAGCATTGTAGAAATCATTCTTAGTGTAGTTGTTTTACCTGCTCCATTTTCCCCAAGAAGACCTACTATTTCTCCATCCTCAACATTAAAAGATAAATCCTTTACTACTTCCGCCTTCTTAAATCTTTTTGTTATATTTTTTATTTCTAACAAATTCTTCCCTCCTTAATGTTAAAAAATCCTCTTTCTTATTATACACATATTATATAATAAATACAAATAGCCCTAAACAAACTAAGACTGCCATATAAAACATTTACACAGCAGTCTTATTTTTTACTTTAATAAATATTTCCATGTATTATACCCAACAACTCCATCTGGCTTAAGCTCATGAATTGTTTGAAATTTTATAACAGCCTTTTTAGTTTCCTCTCCTAAAATTCCATCTATGTTTTTTATATAAAAACCTTTAAAACTTAATATTTCTTGAAGTATTTTTACAAAATCTCCTTCTTCTTTATACTCTAATTTAGGACAAGCACTTAATGTTTCATTATTTACTATTCCTGTTACCTCTAAATTTATCTTATTTTCAATAATTTCTACCCACTGATTTTTTTCTTCTTTAAAATCCTTTTTTACAAATTCTTCCTCTCCACAAATTCCCTCTGCAATTGTCTTTCCTACTATACTAGCTCCTAAAAAATTATATAAATCCACATCTAAAATTGCCTCTACAAAACAAATATTAATAATCATAGCCTTCATTTTTGTATATTTTAATTCATATATATCTTGTCTTATTTTTAATCCCCTATTTTTAAAACCTAAATTACCTAAAGAATTCACAACACTTTCTGCCTCTTTAAAAACATTATAAACCCATACCTCACAACCTATTTCTCCATTATAAAATTTAACCTGATTATTAAAATGTATTGAAATAAAAATATCTGCATTCCATTCATTTGCACTATTTACTCCATAAGCTAAATCAGATTCTACTGTATTATAACAATCACTAGAAGTAACATCTAAAACTTCATAATCTAATGCATCTAAATACTTTATAACCTCATCCTTTATCCTTCTATTTTCACAAGTTTCATCAATAAAGCCAAAAACTCCAGGTACACTAAAATTATGCCCAGCCCTTATAGCAATTTTCATGAAACACCTTCTTTTAAAATACTAATTATTTTATACTATGAAAACCAAAACCCATATGGAACAACATTATAAAATAAAAAAAGCTATTGCACAAAAAAGTTCAATAACACTTTCCTATGCAACAGCTAAATTATCTTTAATTTAATGCTACTATTCTTTCTTCTACTGCTTTTAGCATTTCAGCATATTTTTCTCTCTTTGCTTTTTCTCCATTAACAACAGCTTCAGGTGCCTTAGCTACAAAGCCTTCATTGCTTAATTTTTTGTCTATTCTTTCTATTTCACCATTAAGCTTTTTAACTTCTTTATTTAATCTTTCAAGTTCTTTTTCTCTATCTACTAAATCTAAAAGTGGCATAAATAATTCTCCACCTTTAACTACTACAGATACAGCATTTTCTGGAACTTCCTTCTTTGAAGAAATAAATTCAACTTCTGATGCTGAGGCAAGTTTTTCTATATATAAAACTCCATTTTCAAAAGCTTCCTTAGCTTCATCTCCAATTATACATATAACCTTTGCTTTTCTTGAAGGTGGAACATTCATTTCAGCTCTTACATTTCTTAAGTTCTTTATAGCTTCTATTACATAGTCCATATCTTTTTCAGCTTTTTCATTATATAAAGCTTCATCATATTTTGGCCATGCTGCATTTACTATTGTCTCTTCTAAAGTTAAAGTTGTATAAATTTCCTCTGTAATAAATGGCATTACAGGATGTAATAATTTTAATCCATTTGTTAATACAGTATATAAAACATTATAAACTCTTCCCTTAGCCTTATTATCTTCCCCGTATAATACAGGCTTAACAAGTTCTATATACCAGTCACAGAATTCAGTCCACATAAAGTCATAAACCTTTTGAACAGCTATTCCAAGTTCATATTTATCTAAATTATCTGTAACTTCTTTAACTAAAGTATTCATCTTAGATAAAATATACTTATCTGCTAATGAATAATCTTTATTATCCTTTTCCTTATCCATTAAATCTCTATTAAGGTTCATCATAACAAATCTTGATGCATTCCATATTTTATTTGCAAAGTTTCTTGAAGCTTCAACTCTTTCAGGGTAATATCTTATATCATTTCCTGGAGCATTTCCTGTTATAAGCATAAATCTTAAAGCATCTGCACCATATTCATCTATTACTTCAAGAGGGTCAACACCATTTCCTAAAGACTTACTCATTTTTCTTCCTTGAGAATCTCTTATAATTCCATGTATAAGAACAGTATCAAATGGAGTTTCATTCATATTGTGAAGTCCTGAGAATATCATTCTTGCAACCCAGAAGAATATAATATCATAACCTGTTACTAATACATTTGTTGGATAGAAATATTCTAAGTCTTCTGTTTTTTCTGGCCAACCTAATGTTGAGAAAGGCCATAATGCAGATGAGAACCAAGTATCTAATACATCCTTATCTTGTTCTAAGTGCTTAGAACCACATTTTGGACAAACCTCTGGAGCATCTTCTCTTACAATTACTTCTCCACAATCTTGGCAATACCATACTGGAATTCTGTGTCCCCACCATAATTGTCTTGAAATACACCAATCTTGAATGTTTTCCATCCAGTTATAATATATTTTTTCAAATCTTTCTGGTACAAATTTAGTTTTCTTTTCCTTAACAACTTCTATTGCAGGTTTTGCTAAAGATTCCATCTTTACATACCATTGTTTTGATATTATTGGTTCAATAGTAGTTCCACATCTATCATGAGTTCCAACATTATGAGTATGAGGTTGAACTTTAACTAAAAGTCCTGCTTCTTCAAGGTCTTTTACTATAGCCTTTCTAGCTTCATATCTATCTAAACCTTGATATTTTCCACCATTTGAATTTATTACTCCCTTATCATCCATAACTCTTATTTGAGGAAGGTTATGTCTTAATCCAACTTGGAAGTCATTAGGGTCATGAGCTGGAGTTATTTTAACTGCTCCAGTTCCAAATTCCATATCAACATAGTCATCTCCAACTATTGGAATTTCTTTATTTACTAAAGGTAAGATTAATTTCTTTCCTATAAGATTTTTAAATCTTTCATCATTTGGATTTACTGCAACTGCTGTATCTCCAAGTAATGTTTCTGGTCTTGTGGTAGCTATTTCTAAATAACCTGTACCATCTGCTAATGGATAGTTTATATGCCAGAAAAATCCATCTTGTTCTTCATAAACTATTTCTGCATCAGATAAAGCTGTTTGACACTTTGTACACCAGTTAGTTATTCTATTTCCTTGATATATAAGTCCTTCATTATAAAGCTTAACAAATACATGTCTTACTGCCTTATTTAAATTTTCATCCATTGTAAAAGCTTCTCTTGTAAAGTCTGCAGAAACACCAAGCTTTTTAAGCTGAGTTCTTATTCTTCCTCTATATTCATCAGACCATTTCCAAACCTCACTTAAAAAGGCTTCTCTTCCCATTTCCTTTTTATCTAAACCTTCCTTAGCTAATTCATTTGCCACCTTAACTTCTGTTGCTATTGAAGCATGGTCTTGTCCTGGCACCCATAAAGTACAATATCCTTGCATTCTTTTATACCTTATAAGCATATCTTGCATTGTATTATCTAAAGCATGACCTAAATGAAGCTTTCCAGTTATATTTGGTGGTGGCATAACTATTGAATAAGGCTTTTTAGTTTTATCAATTTTAGGTGTAAAATATTTTTTTTCTTCCCACTTTTTATAAATTCTGTCTTCAAATTCTTTTGGGGAATATGTAGTTGCTAATTCTTTTTTATTTTCCATTTTTCTCCTCCTGCTTTTCAACTTACTTTTTCTATTAAAATTAACTTAGCAAGTTATTTGCAATTTTTTTATAAAATAAAAAGAGCCTTCGTCTATAAAAGGACGAAAACTCGCGGTACCACCTTTATTCCTGCTCTACTTTAAAAAAAGCTTTTACAGGCTCTTATTTTATTAACGATTTATGAAAAACCGTCTTTAGCTACTATTGTTTCACTAAAGAAGCTCAAAAGCTACCTTCAAAGCCTTTAGCATAAGGGCTTCCACCTTTCCCCTCTCTCTTAAATGCTTAGGACTTTTACTCCTCTTTCTCATTGCTTTTAAATATTAATTTATTTTATAATAAATTATTAAATTATTTTTGTCAATAATTCTTTTTAAAATTATTTTTTAACTTACTTTATCTTATCCATAAGCTCTTGAACGTCTTTATCTCCTCTTCCTGAAAGACATACAATTATGTAATCATCTTTATCATACTCTTTAGCTACATTTAAAGCATATGCTATAGCATGAGAGCTCTCAATAGCTGGGATTATTCCTTCTAATCTTGATAAAACTTTAAATCCATTTAAGGCTTCTTCATCAGTACATGGGACATATTTTGCTCTCTTAATTTCACAAAGATAAGCATGCTCTGGTCCTACTCCTGGATAATCAAGTCCTGCTGAAATTGAATAAACTTCCTTAGCTTCTCCATTTTCATCAACTATACATTTTGTTTTCATTCCATGAACTATAGCAACTTCACCTTTAGCCATTGATGCAGCATGCATATTTGTGTCTATTCCTTTTCCCGCAGCTTCAACACCAATAAGCTCCACATCCTTCTCATCTATAAAGTCTGCAAACATTCCTATGGCATTACTACCTCCACCAATACAAGCTATAACTGCTTTTGGAAGCTTTCCTTCTGCTTCTAAACCTTGCTTTTTAGCTTCCATGCTTATGATTTTTTGGAATTCTTTAACTATCGCTGGATAAGGATGTGGTCCTACTGCTGAACCTAAAACATAAAAAGAATTATCTATATCCTTTACCCATTCTTCTAAAGCTAAATCTACTGCTTCTTTAAGAGTTCTTGTTCCTCTCATTGCAGGAACAACTTTTGCTCCTAAAAGTTCCATTCTAAATACATTTAGTGATTGTCTTCTCATATCCTCTTCACCCATGTATATAGTACATTCCATTCCCATTAAAGCTGCCACAGTAGCAGTAGCAACTCCATGTTGTCCTGCTCCAGTTTCTGCTATAACTTTTTTCTTTCCCATTCTTTTAGCTAAAAGAATTTGTCCTAGAGCATTGTTTATTTTATGTGCTCCTGTATGATTTAAGTCTTCTCTCTTTAAATATATTTTGCATCCTTTAGTATAATTAGTTAATCTTTCTGCAAAATATAATGGATTTTCTCTTCCTACATATTGTTTTAAATAATAATTATATTCTTTTTTAAATTCTTCATCATCTTTATACTTTAAAAAAGCCTCTTCTAATTGATTTAATGCCTCTAATACTGCTGGTGGAACAAATTGTCCTCCAAACTCCCCATAAAACTTTTCCACGTTTTCATCCTCCAATAAAAATCTCTATTAAATTATATTTTTTTTACATTTATTTGTCAACGATTTCTATCTTTGAATATTTTTTATAAAACTTACTAACCTGACTTTCTATATTCTTTTTTTCTTTTTGTTATTCCCTACTGCTGTTCTATTGTTTAGAAATACTAATGAAATATATTAATATCTTCATTTTTTACTTTAAAATAAAAGCTGTTTCATGAAGAATATTCCTCATTGAAACAGCTTTATAAAATTTTTTACTTGTAAGCTTTTAAATACATTTCTTTTATTTCATTCATTAATGGATATCTTGGATTTGCAGCTGTACATTGGTCATCAAAAGCTTGCTCTACCATTTCATCTAAAGTTTCATTAAATTTATCTTCAGTTACTCCATAATCAGAAATGTAATCTAATATTCCAATCTTTTTCTTAAGCTTATCTATTTCTTTAATTAAAAGCTCAACCTTTTCCTCTTCACTATTTCCACCTAGATTTAAATAATCAGCAATTCTTGCATATCTCCAAGCTGCATTTGGATATTTATATTGTGGAAAAGCAGCTTGCTTTCTTGGAGCATCTGTTGCATTATATCTTATTACTTCATCAATTAAAAGTGCATTTGCTATTCCATGTGGAAGATGATGAAAAGCTCCTAATTTATGAGCCATAGAATGACATATTCCTAAAAAAGCATTTGCAAAGGCCATTCCTGCCATAGAAGAAGCATGTGCCATTTTTTCTCTTGCTTTAACATTTGTTGTTCCTTCTTCATAAGCTTGTGGAAGATATTTAAATATAAGCCTTATAGCTTCAAGGGCTAAACCATTTGTATACTCTGAGGCCATAACTGATACATAAGCTTCTATTGCATGAACAAGGGCATCAATTCCAGAAGCTGCTGTAAGACCCTTTGGCATACTCATCATAAGTTCAGCATCTACAATAGCCATATTTGGAGTTAATTCATAATCTGCTAAAGGATATTTTATTCCTGTTTCCTCATCAGTTATTACTGAAAATGGAGTAACTTCAGAACCTGTTCCTGCTGAAGTTGGAATTGCAACCATTATAGCTTTTTGCCCAAGTTCAGGGAACTTATAAACTCTTTTTCTTATATCCATAAATCTCATAGCTAAATCTTCAAATTTAACTTCTGGATGCTCATACATAACCCACATAATTTTAGCAGCATCCATAGGAGAACCTCCTCCAATTGCAATTATTACATCAGGTTCAAAACTCATCATAGCTTTTTTTCCACTTCTTGCTGTTTTTAAAGTTGGGTCTGGTGCAACATCAAAGAATATTTTAAAATCTATGTTACATTCTTTTAAAATATCAGTTATTTTATGAGTATAACCTAAATCAAATAAAACTTTATCTGTAACTATAAAAGCTTTTTTCTTGTTCATATCCTTTAATTCTTTTAAAGCTACTGGAAGGCATCCATATTTAAAATAAGTTTTTTCAGGAACTCTAAACCAAAGCATATTTTCCCTCCTTTCTGCTACTGTTTTTATATTTAATAAATGTTTTGGACCTACATTTTCTGAAATAGAATTTCCACCCCAAGAACCACAACCTAAAGTTAAAGATGGTGCAAGTTTAAAATTATAAATATCCCCTATAGCCCCCTGAGAAGCTGGCATATTTATTAATGTTCTTGCAGTTTTCATAGTTTCTCCAAACTTAGCTATTCTATCTTTAGATTTTATTTGGTCTGTATATAAAATTGATGTATGACCAAATCCTCCAAGTTCAATTAGTCTGCTAGCTTTTTCTAAAGCTTCATCAAAACTACTAACTTTATACATAGCAAGTATTGGAGATAATTTTTCATGGGCAAAAGCTTCTTCTAGTTCTACAGATTCTACTTCTCCAATTAAAACCTTTGAAGTTTCTGGCACATTAATTCCTGCAAGCTTTCCAATATTATAAGCTGATTGCCCTACAATTTCAGAATTTAAAGCTCCACTTTCAGTTAAGATAGTTTTTCTAAGCTTATCTTTTTCTTGTTTATTTAAAATGTAGCCTCCTCTTTCAAGGATTTCTCTTCTTACTTTATCATATATAGAATCCATAACTATTATACTTTGCTCAGAAGCACATACAACTCCATTATCAAAGGTTTTTGAAAGAAGAATAGAGTTTACTGCCATTTTTATATGAGCAGTTTCATCTATTATAGCTGGAGTGTTTCCTGCTCCAACTCCTATGGCTGGCTTTCCTGAAGAGTAAGCTGCTTTAACCATTCCAGGCCCTCCAGTTGCTAAAATAAGGTCACTTTCTTCCATTACTCTTTTAGATAATTCTACTGAAGGTTCATCAATCCAACCTATTATTCCTTCTGGTGCACCTGCCTTAACGGCTGCATCTAAAACTATTTTAGCAGCTGCTATTGTAGAATTCTTTGCCCTTGGATGAGGACTTATAATAATTGCATTTCTTGTTTTTAATGCTATTAATGTTTTAAAAATAGCAGTTGATGTTGGATTAGTTGTTGGAACTATTGCTGCAATAACTCCTATAGGCTCTGCAACTTTACTTATTCCAAAGGTTTCATCTCTATCTATAACCCCACAGGTTTTCATATCTTTGTATTGATTGTATATATATTCTGCTGAAAAATGATTTTTTATAACCTTATCTTCAACAATTCCCATTTTAGTTTCTTCTACTGCCATCTTTGCTAATTTTATTCTTGAATCATTAGCTGCCATGGTAGCTGCTCTAAATATTTCATCAACCTTTTCTTGAGTATATCCTGAAAATATCCTTTGTGCATCTCTTAAGTTATTTATCCTATGTAACAAACTTTCCACATTAGTAACTTTCATAATAAAATCGACCTCCTACCTATATAAATTAATTATAACCTAATAAGTAAATTTTATTCTTATTTATTAGGATATTTTTTAATTTGAACTATTTGAAGCTGCACTAGTATCTGCAATAATAAGGTCTACAGCCAACAAAATACATATGCAAAGAATAGTATATTTTTCATCTTTTATATTTATCTCATAACTATCTCCCCATGTAAACCATCCCTTTTTTACAGTCATAAATTCTCTTTCATCTTTTTTAAGAGTAAAATTATGAGATGTAAAATCTCCTTCAAGAACAAGCCCCATTTCTTCAACTGTTAACTTCATAGTAAAGAGAGTAAACTTTTTCTTTATGGTTATAATTCCAAAACTAAAAATATCTGCATAATAAGTTGGAAGTAAAGAAAGTAATTCTTTTTTTATAAAAGCTATTTCATGTTTATTTTTATCATAAACATGAACTTTATTTTTTAAACTTAAAAACTCCCCTTCAGCATAAAAAGCTAAATTTCCAATGTCATCAAATACACTATACTTTTCACCTAAGGAAAATACCTTTTGCTTCATATGATAAATCACATTATCACCTCTTCTTATACCCTAAAAATTAAAGCCATTCCAGCCCCAATTACTTACTTATTCATATTTTACATATATCTTGTCTTTAGGTATTTTTAATTCCTCTTCATAAATTTTACATATTTCTACTGTTAATTTTTCATAAGCTTCACTACTTGCCTTTCCAAAAAGTTTAACCTGAATAAAAGCACCCTTTTCAAGCTTTTCCCCTGCAAAATATAATTTATAATTATCCTCAAAGCCTACCATTAAATACTCTTCACTTTTACCTAAAAGCTCTATTGCTTTTCCTAGTTTTTCTTTTATTATTTTTTCCTTTTCCTCTGATATTTTTGCTGTTACTTTATTTCCTATAAATGGCATAAGTTTCATTTCTCCTTTCATATCTTTATGCTATAATTTTAACATAAATAGATATAAGGAGTATATACATGAGTAAAAATATAGTTTTTTTTGATATTGATGGAACATTAATTAATGAACATACCCATATAATACCTGAAAGCACTAAAATTGCACTTAAAAAGCTTAAAGAAAAAGGAAATCTTTCTTTTATAAACACAGGAAGACCACTTTCTGAAATTACCCCTTTAATAAGAAGCTTAGACTTTAATGGATATTTATGTGGTTGTGGTACTTATATTGAATTTAACAATAAAGTTCTTTTCTATAAATCCCTTGGGAAAAAACTTTCAAGAGAAATAGCAGATGATGTGGACAAGTTCAAGTTAGAAGGAATTCTAGAAGGAAGAGACACTGTATACTTTGATAATTTTGAAAATATAAAACACAAAGATGTTTTAAGAATAATAAACCAACATAAAAGCGAAGGATTCTTTTATGGCTCAACATGGCATGAAGAAAATATTGAAATTGATAAATTTGTTGTTTTCATAAATGAAAATAGTGACTTTAATAGCTTTTATGAAAAATACAAAGATAGATTTGAATTTATAAAAAGAGCTGAAGATTTTTATGAAGTTATTCCACTTGGCTATTCAAAAGCTTCAGGAATAAAATACATATCAAACTATCTAGATATTCCACTAGAAAATACATATGCAATTGGAGACAGCACAAATGACTTAGCTATGCTAGAATATGCCCATACCTCAATTGCTATGGGAAATAGTACCCCTTCATTATTTGACAAAGTATCCTTTGTTACTAAAGATATTGATGAAGATGGAATATATTATGCTTTAAAACATTATAACCTTATTTAATTAAATTTTTTCTTTCTCTATATAAAAAATTTAATTTTTTTGTGTAAAACTTAGGCTCACAAACAAATAAATTATATGATACTATTTTTACATTGAGAAAGGATGATTATTATGGCAACAAAAGTTCCTAATGAATTTATAAATAAGATTTTAGAATCAAAAAAGTACTTCTCTATAGATACTTTACTTGGATTATGCTTTATATCTTGTGAATCTCTTGATAAAAAATCTTATATTATAAAAACTGAAGATTTTTCTATTACTTCCCTTGCAGAAAAACTTCAAGGAAAATATATTAAAGCATCTTTAAGAACTATTGTTTCTAATATAAAAGACCTTATTTCTCTTAAAATATTAAATAAAAACATAAATAACAATGAGTGGACTCTTGCAAAAATGGAAGAAATGAATAAGAAAGGAAGTCAAGGTTTCACACGTATTTCTAAATGGTTTTTTAGCAAGGAGTTTTCATGCCTTAATTTAGTTGAAAAACGTATAGCTTTAGTTTTAGCAATGCTTAAAGGAAGTCGTGCAAGTAAATTTTATAAAGAAGATGGATTTATAATAAATCTTCTTAACCTAAAAAATAGTATTTGGAGCAAAGCCCTTGGAAGTGATAATAAATACTATGGAAGAAAAATCATAAAGAAATTTATAGAAAATAATTTTATTGAAAAAATCCAAGAAAGTTCTATTTATGATACTGCTCCTAAAAAAATTAAAAAATTCTGCATTTCCTTTAAATGTAGCCTTTTTGTTAAGGTACAAAGAAAAATAACAGAAAATGAAGATGCTGATTTTATAATAGTTTTAAATAAAGAAGAACATAACCTTTTAAAAGACATTATAGATTTTTATAAAAATTCAGGAAAAGAAATTTTTCTTAGCAATACTGAGCTTATGCATATAATACAAGCTATTTCTCCATTAAACTGGAACTTAAAATATACTGTAGCAAAAGAAATAATAGCTAAATTTGTATCCATAAGATACTACAAAGACTCACAAGAAATTAACTCACTTCCTAACTATTTAAAAGGAATTATAAACAATATAATAGAAAGAGAAAAACAAGCTTATCAATAAAATAAAAAAATATATTTCCTAATATTTCAATAAATTATATAAAGCTTAGTATAAAATAAAAAAGCCAGACTTTAAATTTAAAAAATTTAAGGTCTGGTTTTTCTGCTTTTCTTAAATAAACAAAGATACCCTCTACACACAAAAAGAAAAATTAATTCTATTTTTATAAAAATATACAACCAACCCTACTCATAACCTCTACTTCAATACAAAGTTATTTAAAAATTTTGTAAAGTTATTTAAATTTATTGATAAGCTTTATAAAAACTAAACAAAGCTATTTTAAACTAAAACTCTTAAAAAACTTACAATCAATACATTAACAGCTTTTTTCTAAATACATAAATTGTAAGTATATTTATAAAGAGAATGTTAACTTATTAATTATATGGATAAAGATATACTAAATAATACTCCTTTAAATAATCTATAATTAATACTTACTTTTAATATTTTTTGTTATATATTTACGAAAGTTTAAAAGAAAATTAGATTCTAATGTGGTACTACTAATATTTATTCATTGCAATTTGATATCAAATTACATTAGTATTTAGATTTCAATAAAAACTATTAATATAAATTTATTGAATCTATAAATCTTCTTAATTTTACTTTTAAATTTCAATATGGAACTACTAATATAAATCAATGTAGCTTGCATTATATGATTATAATTAATATTTAAATTCCAATATGGAACTACTAATATTTTCTGATTTTCCGTCTTGTGCTTCTTCTTTTATAGATTTAAATTCCAATATGGAGCTACTAATATTAGAATTTACAAAGGAATAACAAAGTTAGTGAAAGCAATTTAAATTCCAATATGGAGCTACTAATATTGTATCCAACTCCATCTTTGTCTATTAGTACAATTCTATTTAAATTCCAATATGGAGCTACTAATATTATCACCATTCGTATTTTTTTTGTATTCGTTCCCCCATTTAAATTCCAATATGGAGCTACTAATATTATCACCATTCGTATTTTTTTGTATTCGTTCCCCCATTTAAATTCCAATATGGAGCTACTAATATCCTTTAGGCTATTAATTTATAAACTATCCTTAAATCCCATTTAAATTCCAATATGGAGCTACTAATATAAAGTTATTCAAAGGTACTCACATTTAAGGGCAGGAATTTAAATTCCAATATGGAGCTACTAATATTTTATCATCTTCATTATATATACTTACATTAAAAGCATTTAAATTCCAATATGGAGCTACTAATATGCTTTTAAAGATTTAATTTTGAACATATTAAGCCTATTTAAATTCCAATATGGAGCTACTAATATTTTAAAAATATTTTTACTTTTTAAAATCCTTACAAAATTTAAATTCCAATATGGAGCTACTAATATTGAAAGAACATTCAGCAGAACCCTTTCCGAAAAAATTTAAATTCCAATATGGAGCTACTAATATTTATTTGCATTTGCATATAAGCCATCTTCTTGGATAATTTAAATTCCAATATGGAGCTACTAATATCCCATGTCATATGTGCTACAAGCCAAAAACTTATATATTTAAATTCCAATATGGAGCTACTAATATTTTATTAACTTATGAACATTTTATTAATTTATATTAATTTAAATTCCAATATGGAGCTACTAATATTACTCCACAACCTTGTAGAGGTCTTTCTTCTACAATATTTAAATTCCAATATGGAGCTACTAATATGAATAATACAAATCATTATAACTAATTCTTGCAGTTATTTAAATTCCAATATGGAGCTACTAATATTATCTACAAAATAATAATAAAGGTGGTTTTAATTAATTTAAATTCCAATATGGAGCTACTAATATAATATTAAACCATTTTGCTACATTTTTGGTATCTTGATTTAAATTCCAATATGGAGCTACTAATATGAAAAAATTTGTAAAGAAAATATCAAAGAAATAAAGCATTTAAATTCCAATATGGAGCTACTAATATGCTCTTGTTTAAATTTAAGTAAAATAATAAATATTTATTTAAATTCCAATATGGAGCTACTAATATCATTAGAAAAATTTTCGTCATAATTGTTAACTGTAAAAAATTTAAATTCCAATATGGAGCTACTAATATACATATTCTTGGCTTATTTTCTTTATGCTTCTTCTATATTTAAATTCCAATATGGAGCTACTAATATAGTTGAATAATTTTAATAATTTATTAGAAGGAAAAATGATTTAAATTCCAATATGGAGCTACTAATATCAACTTCAAAGTTTATGGAAGCAGAACTTTATTCACATTTAAATTCCAATATGGAGCTACTAATATTGAAAATGTAAAGGTCAAAAGAGTGTTTGCAACACAATTTAAATTCCAATATGGAGCTACTAATATGTATTGGCTGGGGAGATCCAAAAGTAACAAGTGACTAATTTAAATTCCAATATGGAGCTACTAATATGTGCTAGGTATTTTCCAACTTCATCTCGCATTACCCATTTAAATTCCAATATGGAGCTACTAATATTTTTATACATTCATAAAAATTAATAGCCTGTCGCTCATTTAAATTCCAATATGGAGCTACTAATATTTTTCATGAGTGTTAGCAAATTTATTGATTAATCTTATTTAAATTCCAATATGGAGCTACTAATATAAAACGTAAAGATAATAAATTGTACTTGTGTAAAATGATTTAAATTCCAATATGGAGCTACTAATATAGTTCATTAAGCCTAAATCTTCAAAAGCCTTTATTAATTTAAATTCCAATATGGAGCTACTAATATTTTTTGCATAAAAAAATCAACCCCTTTATTTTCAAAATTTAAATTCCAATATGGAGCTACTAATATTGAAGGATATAAAATTCCCGTAGAATATATTCAAGAATTTAAATTCCAATATGGAGCTACTAATATTTTTACAGTCCTAGGCTTAGGAGCAGTTACTTCTGTATTTAAATTCCAATATGGAGCTACTAATATTGACGAACAAGTACGAACATTCTTTACAAAGTCCTTATTTAAATTCCAATATGGAGCTACTAATATCCAATCATCATATATCTTCCTGGCTTCCGTACCCATTATTTAAATTCCAATATGGAGCTACTAATATAAAAGTTAGAAAAGTTACTTTTGAGTAGAATTTACAATTTAAATTCCAATATGGAGCTACTAATATACAGCATCTTTTCTGATAGCTCTATTTCCTTTATATATTTAAATTCCAATATGGAGCTACTAATATAATAATTATGACAGTAGAAAAAATGTATATTTCATATATTTAAATTCCAATATGGAGCTACTAATATGCTTTTAAAAATGAGCCTAAGTGCTTATTTACCCTTATTTAAATTCCAATATGGAGCTACTAATATAGAATATCTAAGTAGCAATAAAGCAATAATTCAAACATTTAAATTCCAATATGGAGCTACTAATATAAGAAGCTCATTGTTTAACACCAGCAATAATAACATATTTAAATTCCAATATGGAGCTACTAATATAAACCATTTAAAGCTAGTCCAAGAATGCTGGAAATCATTTAAATTCCAATATGGAGCTACTAATATGTGCTGTAGTTGGAGCAATTACAGGCATCTATTTTGGATTTAAATTCCAATATGGAGCTACTAATATCGTCTGTAATTGTTCTCTGCTTACAGTTATAGTATATATTTAAATTCCAATATGGAGCTACTAATATACTACTTTGTTTAACAAAGTGGTCCAGTATTTTCATCATTTAAATTCCAATATGGAGCTACTAATATATATTCAGTTTTATTTTAATAAGTTTTATTTTAAAAATTTAAATTCCAATATGGAGCTACTAATATTATATAGTTTCTTGCTTCTGTTGGATTGCCAAGTCGATTTAAATTCCAATATGGAGCTACTAATATTTGACCACTTGTTATTTGTGATGGCACAACTGTAAGATTTAAATTCCAATATGGAGCTACTAATATTGCAGTAGCAAAATGGATAAAAGAAGATAAAGACAAAATTTAAATTCCAATATGGAGCTACTAATATTTAGAAAGGTGGGTTATATGAATAAGATAATATTAGAATTTAAATTCCAATATGGAGCTACTAATATAAAAAGGTTTTAGTGCAAGTGAAGTTGCCGAAAACTTATTTAAATTCCAATATGGAGCTACTAATATTTTAAACACCTACTAATAGCATCATCAATATTTCTATTTAAATTCCAATATGGAGCTACTAATATTATAAAACTATATTAAGAAATGAATTGTTGACAAATTTATTTAAATTCCAATATGGAGCTACTAATATCCAAAATGAACCAATTAATTATACTGCAAATGCAAAATTTAAATTCCAATATGGAGCTACTAATATGCGATTACACAAATAAACCCTTATTTTTTATATTTATTTAAATTCCAATATGGAGCTACTAATATAAATTGTTGCTCGTGCTTTAAAAATTCTTGAAAATCAATTTAAATTCCAATATGGAGCTACTAATATAAATGCAGATTTAAAGACTAATGCTGCAATAAATGCATTTAAATTCCAATATGGAGCTACTAATATCTTTGCTCCTCTGTTGTTATATCCAACATTTCTATTAATTTAAATTCCAATATGGAGCTACTAATATTTAAAGGTAAAATTACTTAACAATACAGAAGCAGAATTTAAATTCCAATATGGAGCTACTAATATCTAATATTGTATGTAATATATTATACAATTTCTTAAAATTTAAATTCCAATATGGAGCTACTAATATCATCTATTTTTCCTGCTTTTTTTAAGCCACCTTCATTTATTTAAATTCCAATATGGAGCTACTAATATTATCTAAGTAGGCTCTAAGACCCTTGCCAGTTCCAAAATTTAAATTCCAATATGGAGCTACTAATATTTAGTAGAGGACAGGCATGGATAGACCTTCTGCTTAATTTAAATTCCAATATGGAGCTACTAATATTTTCCTTATATAAGTATCAATGTCATAACTTAACTGATTTAAATTCCAATATGGAGCTACTAATATCCAGTTGTACTATTTTTAAGAGGTTCAGTTTTCTTTAATTTAAATTCCAATATGGAGCTACTAATATTTTTTCATTAATGTTTCCTTCTAACAATTCAACTTATTTAAATTCCAATATGGAGCTACTAATATATTTTATCGCCTTTACTAATAACAACATTTTTAACGAATTTAAATTCCAATATGGAGCTACTAATATATTAAAAATGAAAACAATAATTACTGGTAAAATTTATTTAAATTCCAATATGGAGCTACTAATATCACATAATTGTTTATTCAATTTTATAGTTGGAAATCGATTTAAATTCCAATATGGAGCTACTAATATAATTATAATTTAGCAAAAGAAAGAAATTTAAAAATATTTAAATTCCAATATGGAGCTACTAATATAGAAAGTTACTACATGAACTAGAGCATATAAAACATCATTTAAATTCCAATATGGAGCTACTAATATCTTTTTTCTTATTTTTCTTCTTTGGAGCTTCTAACTTATTTAAATTCCAATATGGAGCTACTAATATTTAAACGTAGTTTAATTAAAAAATGAATGAAACCCGATTTAAATTCCAATATGGAGCTACTAATATT
>OBYZ01000864.1_pt1 | contig 18466 bp, 14 predicted proteins | sample 1501501 | NCBI WGS metagenome assembly OBYZ01 (sample SAMEA2580213, study PRJEB22360) | human gut metagenome | biome: human gut; feature: human-associated habitat; material: faeces | place: Denmark | collected 2008/2010
CCCACGGGGAGGACGCGGCCCGCCGCCGCGGGGCGGTCTGGGCCCGCGCGGGCCACGGGGGCCGCCGGGGCCCCAATCATCATACGGAGGTCTGCGCCGCCGTCTGCTGCCCAGGCCGTAGCCCAGCCCGAAACCGAAGAAGGGGCCAAACCCGCCGCCGCCAAAGCCGCGCCGGATGCCGCCGAAGATGGAGGTCAGGGCAAACACCACGATCACCACTGCCAGAAGGGTGAGGAAGGGCGATTGATAGGATGCTGCCGGGGCCTCATAGTAATCATTTCCGTTGTTATAACCATCCGTATTGCTGTTGCTGACCGTGCCGGTGGTCCCGCTCAGGGTCACACCGTAGAGATCGGCAATGGTGCTGGCCACATTGTTGGCACAGGTGGTCACAGCCGCGTCATAATCGCCCGCCGCGAAGGAATCCTCCATGGTCTGGGCAATGACGCTGGCCTGCTTTTCCAGCGTGGTATTGCGGAAGCCATCGCCGGTGGCAAGGTAATAGTCGCCATCGGCGTACTGCTGGGACTGCATGACCAGCAGGATCAGCACACCGTTGTTTTTGCTGGAGCTGCCCAGCCCCCAGGTGTTGGCGGCCTGCACGGCGTAATCCTCCGTGGATAAACTTCCCGTATAATCCACTGTCAATACGCCGATCTGTGCACCCTCGCACTGCTGGGTGAGCTGTGCATTCAGGTTCTCAATGGCCGTTTTGGTGCTGCTGCTCAGGATGTTGGCATCATCCACCACGCACTGACTGCTGGGCAGATCGGGCAGCTGGGCCTTGGTGGCCGCAAAGGCGGCGGGCACCAGAGCCGTCAGGCTGACGGTCAGCACCACGAACAGGGCGCAGATGCGGGCGGCAAATCGTTTCATCGTTTTCATGCGAAGGGTTCCACCTCCTGTACGCCGAACAGCCTGCCCAGCATACTGGCCGGGAAGCCGCCGACATCGTTCTGATACTCATACACTGCATCATTGTACTGCAGATTGCCGATGATGGTGCCTGCGCTGTTGAACTGGCCGTACTGGCCCTGCACTGCCCCCATCTTCATGGGGTCAGCGGCCTGCTCCTGCATTTTTGCATAGAGCTGGTCGATCACAGTGCCCAAAGCCTCATTGGCCTGACAGAGGGCGTGCATGGCACTGCCCTGATAATAGGGCAGCGCGGTCAGGGACTGCTTTTTGCTGCCGTTCTGCACTGCTTCCAGGCAGGCAGAAAAATCATCCAGCGCTGCCTGTGCGGCCTGCACCTCGGCGCTGTCGGCCCCCAGCGTGTTTGCGCCGGTGGTGATGATATTTGCCGCCGTGTTGGCACGGGTGGTCAGCTCCTCGCTCAGGGCATAGCCGTTGTCGGCCGAAACGCCGGTGGTGAACCACTGGCGGGCCTCGTTATACTTCCCCCTGACCTTAGCACCGCCAAAGCCCACGAACGCCGCCAGCATCACCACCACGCTCAGCACAAGGGCTATGCCCTGCTTTGCCAGTGCGGCGGGCAGCGCCTTTTCCAGCCCGGCCAGCTTCTGCTGCAAGGGGGTCAGGCGCACTGCCTCGGTGTCCGGGCACTTTGCCTCGCGGTAGCTGCCGCTGTCAAAGCCGCCGGGCGTTTGATTCTGTTCTCTGGAAAAATCAGCGTTTGCCATTTCAGCTCCGGATCTCCATCATCTTTTGTTTCAGCTCGTCCTCGATGCGGGTCAGCTCCTGCTCGGCAGCCACACGCTTTGCGCGGCCCTCGGTCTGGATCTTGTTCAGCTCGTCCAGGGTCTCGATCAGGCTCTTGTTGGTCTGCTGCAGGGTCTCGATATCCACCACGCCGCGCTGGCTCTCCTTGGCGGTCTCGATGGTGCCCATCTTGAGGGCATCGGCATTCTTCTTGAGCAGGTCGTTGGTCATGTCGGTCACGGCACGCTCGGCCTGCATGGCCTTCTGAGTGTGGGCCAGACCCAGCGCCAGCACCATCTGGTTCTTCCACAGCGGGATGGTGTTGACGATGGTGGACTGGATCTTCTCAGCCATCATGGTGTTGTTGTTCTGCAGCAGGCGGATCTGGGGGCCCATCTGCAGGCTGATGTTCCGGGTCAGCTCCAGATCGTACAACTTTTTCTCAAAGCGCTCGCACTGGTCCGCCAGATCACGGGCGGCCTGAGCATCCTCGGGCAGGCCGGACTGCTTGGCCTTGTCCATGGCCTGCTGCAGCTCGGTTGCACGGACCTCGGCCAGCTTTTTCTTGCCGGCCAGGATATACATGCTCAGCTCCTTGAAGTAGGCCATGTTCAGCTCGTACATCTTATCCAGCATGGCGATGTCTTTCAGCAGCTGGACCTGATGGCCCTCCAGCATGGACTGAATGTTCTCCACGTTGGTCTCGGCCTTGTTGTACTTGGTCTTCAGGTTGTCCAGCTCATTGCCCTTCTTTTTGAAGAAGCCCAGAATGCCCTTCTGCTGCTCCTCATTGGCATCAAAGCTCTTCAGCTCCCCGATGAGATTGGTGATCATATCGCCCACCTCGCCCAGATCCCTGGTGGATACCTTGGCCAGAGCAGCCTCGGAGAAATCGCCGATCTTCTTCTGGCAGGCGGAGCCATACTGCAGCACCTGCTGGCTGTTGGTGATATCGATCTTTTCCGCAAAGGAATCCACCATTGCCTGCTCCTCAGGGGTCAGCTGCACCTCCGGCTGCTGGGCCGCCGGGGCGGGCTCAGGCTTTTTCTCCTCCGCGGCCTCCGGGGTGGGGTCCAGCGTCAGGGTGGGCACTGCAGGAGCATCGAGGTCGAAGTTCAGAGTGTTGTTGTCAGCCATTGTTGATTCCATCCTTTCCAATTACGACAGCGCCTGCCGCCTATCGGCGTGCGCTATTTTCTAACCGGTTTGCCAAGGGCTCCCCCTTCGGGGGAGCTGGCAAAGCCGTCAGGCTTTGACTGAGAGGGTTGTTACAATCCCTGCCCTTTCAGCATATTCTGCAAAACGGTCAGGTCTGCCGAGAGGTCCATGCTCTCGGCAGCATACAGGGCATCCAGCTGATTTTCAAATGCCGTGGCAATGGAGGCTGCGTTGCGCTCCACCTCTGCGCGGATGGAGGCGGCATTCTCGCCCCGCACCCCCTGCTTTGCCAGCTTGGCGTACTGCTGCAGCACGTTCACGGCATCGGGCAGATAGTAATTGGCGAACCGCCGCACCTGCTTTGCCTTGGCGGGGGTGGCTTCCACCGTTTCCACAATGGAGCGGCCTGCCTTTTCCATCCGGGTCATGGCGGCGGAGAGCTGCGGGTCCGGCAGGGCTTCGTTCAGGGCGTGGAGGGTGTCCAGCTGCTGCTGCATCTCGGTCAGCATGGCATCCACATCGTCCACACCGGTATGGAAGGGCACTTCCGTTTCCACCACCCGGGGCGGGCAGATCTTTTTGGCCCCGGCAAAGGCCAGCACAGCCGCGCCCAGCGCCGCCAGCAGTGCCCACAGCCGATAGACCGGAAGCACGGCACACAGCACCACAAATGCCAGCGCCGCCGCGTAGTACGGCAGGACACTGGGCTTCCGGGTGCGAATGATCTTGCTCATGGGTTCCTCCTTTTCCGGGAGCTGCGCCCCCTGTATCTTCCATAATAAATCCTTTTCCAGCGGGGCGCAAGCGTTTCACGAATTATTTACAGGTTTGAAATCGAAATGTCAAACCTCTCAGGCGCTTGCGCGCCAGCTCTCCTCATAGGGGAGCCCCTGGCAGATCGGGTAAGTCCGCGCGCCATTCAGGGCAAAATCCAGTTCGACAATTCTTTCTGCCAGATCTCCCGTAATTTTTCCGGCCTGCAGGCGGCATTGGCGGGGCTGGTGCTGGGCAGCCTGACCGCCGGAATGCCGCTGACCGGCTCGAGATACTTTGTATAGATCTTATATGCCGTGGCCCCGTTGCAAAAAACAGCCTCAATGGGCGCTTTTGCCAGCAGACCGGCAATATCATTGGGCACCACGTCCCGGATGGACGCATCCGACGCGCCGATGATGGTACAGCTTTCCAGCGTATCCCACAGGGCCAGCCCGTGGCGCAGGATGATCTGCTTTTTCGCTTCGATGTCCTCCCGGGCGGGCACAGGCTCCCCGGTCAGGGCTGCCAGCATGGGCCAGAAGCGGTTTTGCGGGTGGCCGTAGTAGAAGGACATTTCCCTGCTCTTGGGGCTGGGCCAGGTGCCCAGGATCAGTGCCCGGCTGTGTTCATTGTAGACCGGTGCAAAGCTCACTGCTTTTCCTCCGCAGCTTCCATCTGGCCCCAGGGGGAGCCAAGTTCATGGCCCGAGGGCTCCGCACGGGGGCCGTTGAACCACAGCTCCTCAATGAGGGCGGCAAGGCCGTCCTCCCGCACATCCCCGATGATGCGGTCTGCGGCTTCCTTGGCATCGTCCGAGCCGTTGGCCATGCAGCAGCCCAGTCCCGCCGCCTTCAGCATCCCCACATCATTGGCGGAATCGCCCGCCGAAACAGCATCGGCCAGCGTCAGACCCACGGTTTCACACAGATCAGCCAGACCCACCCCCTTATCAATGCCCTCCCGGACAATATCATAGCAGTGCCAGCTGCCCTCACGCACAGCACCCACCATCATAAAACGGAGGTTCAGGTGGCCGTACTTCCGGTTGAACGCCTCCAGCGCCTCATCGGGCAGGCAGGCAAAGGCGGCATGGGGCATATCGATGAGATGGCGGTCCTGATCCTCGCCGTCCTTGCAGGTCAGGCCGCTGCCGCTCAGCTGGGCGTAGAAATCCCGGAGGCTCTCGTATTCACAGTAGGCATAGTACCCATCCCGGAAATTGAACTGCAGAGGGTAGTTGTAATCCTCGCAGAAATCCACCAGTGCGTACATTTCCTCATTGGTCATCGGGTGCTCGGCGATGATCGCGCCGTCCCTGTCCACCACGCAGGCCCCGTTGTTGGTGATGGCGTAGTCGAACCGGATGCCGCCCAGCTGCTGCTTGTTGATCACGCAGTAGCCGCGGCCGGTGCTCAGCACAAATTTTCCGCCTGCGGCCTGCATCTTTTTCACGGCCTTGACCACCGCCGGGCGGGGGCAGGGCTCACCAAAGGGAACAAAGGTATTGTCGAAATCGCTTGCCAGAAGTTTATATTGCATAGTTGCTCCTATTTCAGCATCCTCACCCTCTCAGGCCGCTTCACGTCCAGCTCTCCCAAAGGGAGAGCTTTTGACATAATCGGAAACTTCCCAAAGACTGTCAAGACCTCCCACTTTGGGGGAGGTGGCATCGCGCAAGCGATGACGGAGAGGGTGAGCCATTTTATCGTTTTGATACTGTCTAGTATAACACAAAACGCCGCTCCGGGATATCCCGAAACGGCGTTTTGACTGAATATTTTACTTTAACCGAAAATGGCTACCACGATCTGGATCCCAACACCCACAGCCGCACCGGCAGCCCAGGTCAGGCCGGTGATAAAGAGGTTCTGCTTCCAGGAGGGGTTTGCCCGCCAGAGAACGGCCAGGCCCACGCCCGCGCCGGTGCACAGACCCGCCACCAGACTGGAAAAGCGGAGAGCTCCCTCCACATAGAGCTGGGTCAGCAGGACGCTGGCGGCACAGTTGGGGATCAGCCCCACCAGTGCGGCCACCACCGGCTGGAAGAAACCCATCCGGCCCAGAGCGTCGGCAAAGACATCCTCACCCACACCCTCCACAATGAGGCCGAACACCAGACTGAACACAAAGATGAACACGAAGATCTCCAGCGTGTGGCGAAGGGCGGCTTTCCAGATGGGGGCAGGCTTGCCCTCCTCATCGCTGTGCTCCTCGTGGCAGTCGATCTCATCGGCGCTGCCAGTATAGCCGCCCCGCAGGCTCCTGGGCAGAACGCCCCGCAGGACAAAATCCAGCACCAGGCCCACCGCAATGGCGTAGAGCACCTTGATGACCATGAGCAGCACCAGCTTATCCCAGTAGGCAGGCATGGAAACCAGCAGCGGAACCGCTTCATCGCTGGTGGCGAGGAACACGGCCATCAGCGTGCCCAGACTGATGACCCGGGACGCATAGAAATTGGACGCAATGGCAGAGAAACCACACTGGGGCACACAGCCCAGCAGCGCCGCCGGAACAGAGCCCCAGCGCCCGCCCCCCGCCAGAATGGCTTCGATGCGCTCGCCATGGCGGTTCTCCACATATTCAATGAACAGATAGGCCAAAAACAGGAAGGGCAGCATCTTGGCGGTGTCCACCAGAGATTCGCCCAGAACATCCAAAAACAATTCCATTTGATACTCCAAAAACAACTGTAATGTGCTTTATTGCAGTAAATTGCAATCAATTTGCATTTTCGTGCAAGGGAGATTATACACGCTTCGGATGCAAATTGCAAGAGGAATTTGCAAAAAGTTTGCATTTTTGTTTTTGGGAGAACGAAAATGCCCTCTCAGTCAAGGCCGCAGGCCTTGCCAGCTCCCCCTTCGGGAGAGGTGGCAGCGCGTTCACGCTGACAGAGAGGGCGATTCATTTCAGATCAGATCTCGGCCAGGATCGCATCACCCATGGCGGTGCAGCCCAGGCAGGTGCAGCCTTCGCTCATGTTGTCTGCCGTGCGCAGGCCCTTGTCCAGCACCTTGTTCACGGCGTTCTCAATGGCATCGGCTTCCTCAGTCATGCCAAAGGAGTAGCGCAGCATCATGGCGGCAGAGAGGATGCAGGCGGTGGGGTTGACGATATCTCTGCCCGCAATGTCGGGGGCCGAGCCGTGGATGGGCTCGTACAGGCCCCGGGTGCCATCGCCCAGAGAGGAGGACGGGATCATGCCGATGGAGCCGGTGATCATGGAAGCCTCATCGGAGAGGATATCGCCGAACATATTCTCGGTGACGATGACATCGAACTGCGCGGGGTTCTTTACGATCTGCATGGCGCAGTTGTCCACGAACATCTCGCTGTACTCCACGTCCGGGTACTCGGCCTGCAGGCGGTGCATCACACTGCGCCACAGGCGGCTGGTATCCAGCACGTTGGCCTTATCCACACAGCAGAGCTTTTTGCGGCGTTTCTGGGCGGTCTCAAAGCCGATGCGGCCAATGCGCTCGATCTCGTGCTCAGAGTAGGGCATGGAGTCGATGGCCTGCTTTTCGCCGTTCTCGAGGGTGCGGGTCTCGTGCTTACCGAAGTACACGCCGCCGATCAGCTCCCGCACGATGATGAAGTCAATGCCCTGTGCCACGATCTCAGGCTTCAGGGGGCTGGCCGGGGCCAGCTGGGGCCAGATCTTGGCGGGGCGGTTGTTGGAGTACAGGCCCATGCCCGCGCGCAGGCGCAGCAGGCCCTTTTCCGGGCGCTGCTCACCGGGCAGGCCCTCCCACTTGGGGCCGCCCACGGCACCCAGCAGGACGCTGTCCGCAGCAAGGCACTTGTCCAGCTCGTGCTGAGGCAGCGGGTCGCCGTACTTGTCAATGGCTTCGCCGCCCATGGCGGCATCGGTATAGTGGAAGGTGTGGCCGTACTTTTCAGCCACCTTATCAAGCACCCGGATGGTCTGTTTCACGATCTCGGGGCTGGAGCAGTCGCCCCAGATGACAGCAATGTTTTTTTCCATAGTTCTAAATTCTCCTCAACAGCTTCTTACCCAAACCCCTCAGTCGCTTGCGCGACAGCTCCCCTAGTATGGGGAGCCCTTGGCATAAAGGGGAACTCGCAGAGCTTTCCGCAACGCCAGAGCCGCCCCTACTAGGGGCGGTGGCAATGCGTCAGCATTGACGGTGGGGTTTATTTCTTGGTCAGCGACTTCATCAGGCCACCGTCGGCAATGATCTTCTGGATAAACGGCGGGAAGGGTTCCGCCTGGAAGGTCTTGCCGGTGGTCTCATCGGTGATGAGGCCGGTAGTAAAATCCACGCTGACGGTATCCCCTGCGCTGATGGAATCCACAGCCTCGGGGCACTCCATGATGGGCAGGCCGATGTTGATGCTGTTGCGGTAGAAGATGCGGGCAAAGCTCTTGGCAATGACCACCGAGATGCCTGCGGCCTTGATGGCCACGGGGGCGTGCTCACGGGAGGAGCCGCAGCCGAAGTTCCAGCCGCCCACCATGACATCGCCGTCCCTGACGTTCCGGACAAAGTCCTTGTCGATGTCCTCCATGCAGTGGCTGGCCAGCTCCTTGGGGTCCTGGGTGTTCAGGTGGCGGGCCGGAATGATGACATCGGTATCCACGTTATCCGGGTATTTGAAAACAGAACCTTTTGCGTTCATCGTTGTTTCTCCTTTTCGATCAGACCGTGCGGGGGTCGGTGATATAGCCGGTCAGGGCGCTGGCAGCGGCAGTGGCCGGGCTTGCCAGATAGACTTCACTCTTGACATGGCCCATGCGGCCCACAAAGTTGCGGTTGGTGGTGGAGACACAGCGCTCCCCCTCGGCCAGGATGCCCATGTAGCCGCCCAGGCAGGGGCCGCAGGTGGGGGTAGATACAATGCAGCCCGCATCAATAAAGGCCTCGGTCCAGCCGCGCAGGATGCATTCCTTATAAACCGCCATGGTGGCCGGGATGATGATGCCCCGCACGCCCTTGGCAATGTGTCTGCCCTTGAGGATGTTGTAAGCGGCCTCCATATCTTCCAGACGGCCATTGGTGCAGCTGCCGATGACCACCTGATCGATCCGGATGTCCTTTCCCTCGCTGGCGGGGTGGGTGTTCTCCGGCAGATGAGGGTAGCTGACCGTGGGCTCCAGCTTGTCCAGGTCGATCTCGATGGTCTTTTCGTATTCGGCATCCGGGTCAGCCTCGTAGTAGACCGGGGTGCGCTGGCTGCGGCCGTTCAGATACGCTCTGGTGACCTCGTCCACAGGGAAGATGCCGTTCTTGGCACCGGCCTCAATGGCCATGTTGCAGACGCAGAGGCGATCCTCCATGGTCAGGGAAGCCACACCCGGGCCGGTGAATTCCATGGACTTGTACAGCGCGCCGTCCACACCGATCATGCCGATGATGTGCAGGATCAGGTCCTTACCGGATACGCGGGGGCTGAACTTGCCCTTGAGCACAAACTTGATGGCAGAGGGCACCTTGAACCATGCCATGCCGGTGGCCATACCGGCGGCCATATCGGTGGAGCCCACACCGGTGGAGAATGCGCCCAGTGCACCGTAGGTGCAGGTGTGGCTGTCGGCACCGATGATGCAGTCACCGGCGGTCACGATGCCTTTTTCGGGCAGGAGGGCGTGCTCAACACCCATCTGACCCACATCGTAGAAGTTGAGGATATCATACTTGTTGGCAAACTCGCGGCACTGCTTGGACTGGGTTGCGCTCTTGATGTCCTTATTGGGGACGAAGTGATCCAGCACGATGGCAATGTGCTCCTTGTCGAACACGCCGTCAAAGCCTGCCTTCTCAAACTCGTTGATGGCGACCGGGGTGGTGATATCGTTGCCCAGCACGATATCGAGCTTGGCATTGATGAGCTGGCCTGCCTTGACCTCCGGCAAACCCGCATGTGCGGCCAGAATTTTCTGCGTCAGAGTCATTCCCATGGTGATACTCTCCTTTTGTCTTCTATAATTCCCCCAGTCGCTTACGCGACAGCCCCCTCTAGGAGGGGGCCTCTTTGCCTTTCCGTTACGCAACAGGCTCCCTCTTAGAGGGAGCTGTCACCGCAGGTGACTGAGGGAGTTCGATTTTTATTTACTGTTAATTGCCGAAACCAGCGCCTTGATGCCGGCAACGATGATATCGGTGTCGGTGCCGGCACCCCAGGTCATGCTGCCATCGCCCCAGGCAAGGCCCACATAGGAAGCCGCGCGGGAGGTACTGCCCTCGTCCAGGCTGTGCTCCGAGTAGCTTTCCAGATGGAAGTCCATCCCGGTGGCGCTCTGGATGGCGTTGGCCACAGCATCCAGACGACCATTGCCCACCGAAGTGACCACCTTGCGCTGACCGTTCAGGTCCAGGGTGACCGTGGCGGTAATGCCGTTGACCTGTGCAAAGTGGGCCTCCACCACACGGAGGGGCTTTTCGCGGTTGAGGAAGCTCTCCTCGAAGATGCGGAGCACCTCGCCTGCACTCAGCTCCTTGTGGCTGTGGTCGGACACGCTCTTGACCCTGTAGCCCAGCACCTCACGCATCTTGGGGGGCAGATTATAGCCGTAGTTCTGCTCCAGCACAAAGCCGATGCCGCCCTTGCCGCTCTGGCTGTTGATGCGGATGACATCGGCATCATAGGTGCGGCCGATATCGTGGGGGTCGATGGGGATGTAGGGGCAGGTCCAGCGGTGCTCGCCCCGCTCCTTGCGGTAGGCCATGCCCTTTGCAATGGCATCCTGATGACTGCCCGAGAAGGCTGCAAACACCAGCTGACCGGCGTAGGGGGTGCGCTCGTAGATGTGCATCCGGGTCACGCGCTCGTAGGTAGCGCAGATGGCGGGCATATCGGAAAAGTCCAGTCTGGGGTCTACGCCGTGGCTGTACAGATTCATGGCCAGAGTCACGGCATCCACGTTGCCGGTACGCTCACCGTTGCCGAACAGGCAGCACTCCACGCGCTGAGCACCGGCCAGAACGGCCATTTCAGCACAGGCAACACCGGTGCCGCGGTCGTTGTGGGGATGGGTGGAGATGATCACGCTGTCACGGTACTTGAGGTGCTTGTCGCAGTACTCGATCTGGTTGGCGTAGACATGGGGCATACTCATTTCGACCGTGACGGGCAGGTTGATGATCATGGGGCGGTCAGGGGTGGGCTGCATGATATCCAGCACTGCGTTGCAGACCTCCACAGCATAGTCCACCTCGGTGCCGGTAAAGCTCTCGGGGCTGTACTCAAACAGGAAGTTGCCCTCGTATTCCTGGCTCAGCTGTTTGACCAGCTTTGCGCCGTCGGTGGCGATCTTCTTGATCTCTTCCCTGCTCTTGTGGAACACCTGCTCGCGCTGGGCCACGGAGGTGGAGTTGTAGAAGTGGATCACCGCGCGGGGGGCACCCTTGACAGCCTCAAAGGTCTTGCGGATGATGTGGTCGCGGCACTGGGTCAGCACCTGCACAGTCACATCCTCCGGGATCATGTTTTTCTCGATCAGGGTACGCAGGAACTCGTACTCGGTATCGCTGGCGGCGGGGAACCCCACCTCGATCTCCTTGAAGCCGATCTTCACCAGCATCTGGAAGAACTCCAGCTTTTCCTCCAGGCTCATGGGCACGATCAGGGCCTGATTGCCGTCGCGCAGATCCACACTGCACCAGGCCGGGGCCTTTTCAATGTGATCCTTCTTCACCCAGCTGTCATAACCGGCAGGGACAGGGTAATATCCCGGTGCGTACTTGGTTGCGTCCATCATTTTGCGTGTCCTCCTAAACAAATTACACTTTTGAGGTTTCTTCCTGCCCAACTCCCCCAGTCACCTACGGTGACAGCCCCCTCTGAGATGGGGCCCTTGGCAGTACGGTAAAGTTTCCCGCTTCGCCAGAGGCTCCCTCCCCGAGGGAGCTGGCAGATCCGTAAGGATCTGACTGAAGGAGTTACATACGAAAAGGCCCTCGTCTCCAAGGCGATAAGCCTTGAGAGACGAGGGCCTGTCATTTTTTCTAACAGAGCACCCGTGGTACCACTCTCTTTGCTGGAAAACCAGCCACTCACACGATCAGCTTTTGGCGGCGAATCGCTGCCCCGGTAACGGTGGGCATCCGTCAGAGCCTACTCTCCGTTCAGCTCTGCCGCTCAGGGGCCAGTAGCCGAAACCCTCCGCACTGCCTTGCACCACCCGGCAGCTCTCTGAAGCAGAAGAAGATCGTTTTTTCCCCGTCAACGCATTTGGTCTTTGTGTTTCAAAGTGAGCTTATTGTACCAAATGTTGGATTTGCTGTCAAGAAGTTTGGCTCATATCAAAAATGAAACAAATTCACATCATGGGCGGCACAATTTTCCAAATTTTGCGCTTTCTGCATCGAATCGTAGAGCGCTGGGGAAGCGGGGGATGCCCACGCTTCCCTCCCGCCAGGCTTCGGGGTTTGTTAAGAATCTGGGAAGTTTTTGGAAACAAGCCCTCAAAAGGCTGGTTTCTTAAAATCAGTCGTGCTATACTTTGGGATAGAGACAAAGCCTACTAAGGAGGAAATCCTATGAAAGAAGTCAAGACACCGCGCAAGCCGTTGGCGATCTATTACGCCCTCGTGCTGCTGATGCTGCTGCTCCTCAACCTTGTGCTGCTGCCGTGGATGGGGGAGCGCCAGATCAAAGAGGTGGACTACGGCACCTTTATGACCATGACCGAGGAGAAGAACATTGGCCGTGTGGACATTGAATCCAACCAGATCATCTTTACCGATAAGGACGAGACGCAGGTCTACAAGACCGGCCTGATGAACGACACCGGCCTGACCGAGCGGCTGTACGATGCCGGAGCCACCTTCTCCAGCGAGATCGTGGAACAGTCCTCGCCGGTGCTGAGCTTTTTGATCTGGTTCGTCCTGCCCATCATCCTGTTCTCGGCCATCGGCAACCAGATGAACAAAAAGCTGATGGAAAAGGCCGGCGGCGGCCCGGGCTCCATGATGTTTGGCGGCATGGGCAAATCCAACGTCAAGGTCTATGTGCAGTCCACGGCAGGCATCCGCTTTGCGGATGTAGCCGGCGAGGACGAGGCAAAGGAAAACTTACAGGAAGTCGTCAACTATCTGCACGACCCCAGCAAGTATGAGAGCATTGGTGCCAAGATGCCCAAGGGCATCCTGCTGGTGGGCCCTCCGGGCACCGGCAAGACCATGCTGGCCAAGGCTGTGGCCGGTGAGTCCAACGTGCCCTTCTTCTCCATCTCAGGCTCCGAGTTCGTGGAGATGTTCGTGGGCATGGGTGCCTCCAAGGTGCGCGACCTGTTCAAGCAGGCCAAGGAGAAAGCGCCCTGCATCGTGTTTATTGATGAGATCGATGCCATTGGCCAAAAGCGCAGCGGCGGCCAGTACGGCGGCAACGATGAGCGCGAGCAGACCCTGAACCAGCTGCTGACCGAGATGGACGGTTTTGAGGGCAACACCGGTGTCATCATTCTGGCCGCCACCAACCGCCCCGAATCCCTTGACCCTGCCCTGACCCGCCCCGGCCGCTTTGACCGCCGGGTGCCCGTGGAGCTGCCCGACCTCAAGGGCCGCGAGGAGATCCTGAAGGTCCACGCTAAGAAGGTTGCGCTGGCCCCGGGCATCGACTTTACCACCGTGGCCCGGATGGCCTCCGGCGCGTCCGGTGCCGAGCTGGCCAACATCGTCAACGAGGCCGCGCTGCGGGCCGTCCGTGCAGGCCGCAAGAGCGTGACCCAATCCGACCTGGAGGAGAGCATCGAGGTGGTCATTGCAGGCTACCAGAAGAAGAACTCCATCCTGACCGACCACGAAAAGTGCATCGTGGCCTACCATGAGATCGGCCACGCTCTGGTCGCCGCCAAGCAGACCCACTCCGCCCCCGTGCAGAAGATCACCATCATCCCCCGCACCTCGGGTGCTCTGGGTTACACCATGCAGGTGGACGAGGGCAACCACTACCTGATGAACAAGGAGGAGCTGGAAAACAAGATCGCCACCCTCACCGGCGGACGTGCCGCCGAGGAAGTGGTGTTCCACTCCATCACCACCGGCGCTTCCAATGATATCGAGCAGGCCACCAAGCTGGCCCGCGCCATGCTGACCCGCTACGGCATGAGCGATGAGTTTGACATGGTGGCACTGGAGACCGTCAACAACCAGTATCTGGGCGGCGACACTTCCCTTGCCTGCTCTGCCCAGACCCAGTGTGAGATCGACCAGAAGGTGGTGGAGCTGGTCAAGGCCCAGCACGCCAAGGCTGTGCAGATCCTGACCGACAACCGCGCAAAGCTGGATGAGCTGGCCCAGTATCTGTACCAGAAAGAGACCATCACCGGCGATGAGTTCATGGAGATCCTGAACCGGGAGAAATAATTTTTACACCCCTGCAATAAACAAGCCGCCCGTTCCGTATTCATTACAGAACGGGCGGTTTTTCGTCCATAGTACAGGAGGTATATTTCTTATGAAGATTCTGAATACAATGCTGGGCCGTCAGGCCATTGCCGCAGCCCTGGTGCTGTCCCTTGCCATCCCCATGAGCGTCGGCGCATTTGCCGAGGAGCCTGCCGCTGCGGCTGCCGCCGATGACACCGTTGTCGCAGGCTACCTGCCCCCGCAGGACGAAAGCGTAATGCTTCAGGGCGAGATCGCGTTGCACAGCGGCGACGTTGCCGTGGGCGAGACCGACCCCGCCTACGGCGGCTACGGCGCACCGGAGGGTGACCCCATTCAGGGCGACATCATGCTGATCTCCGCTGACGAGGCAAAGACCACCGAAGCCCGGTACACCGTCAAGGGCCTGCTGGGCCGTCAGGTCCTTTACACCGCCCGGCAGGAGGGCCGCGTCCTGACGCTGGACGTGCCGGACTGCGCCGCCACCTTCCGCACCACCATTCAGGACATGAAGACCCTGATGAATCAGGGCGTGTCCACGCTGGTGCTCACCACGGAGAAGGGTTCCACCACCCTGAACCTTTCCCTGCTGTGTGAGGGCCAGACCGACACCCAGCGGGTGGTGCTGCGGCAGCTGGGCGGCAGCGCTTTCCTGACGGTCGGCCTGCGCTGCCGCCGCGACCTCATCGTGGGCCGCTGAGTGGAGTGTGTTCCCCTTTCCTGAAGCTTAACAGAAACACAACAGGAGCGCTCTGCCGGTATGACCCGGTGGGGCGCTCCTGCTGTGTTTGGGAAATATTAGAGAATGTCAAATTTTACTGCGCGTTCTGCTTGAGGTCCTGTGCCTTCTTCCAAGCACGCAACACGCTGATCTTGGTAACCATGTTGTCCGGATAGAACTTCACCTGTTCAGGGGGCAGCTCTGTATCCTGATCGTTCAGGTCAGGCATGAGGTCGTGCTCCATGGCCCAGCGGGCAGCATGCTGCAGATCCATATCCTGTTCTTCCTGGCCAACATCGGGGTAGAGGATCTCAGATTCCGGCATAGGCTTGCCTGCATCCTCCCACAGCATCATTGCAAGAGCACTGCGGTTGCTGGGGAAGTAAGGCAGACCCCACATCTGGCCCACCAGATCGGTGCCCAGCGTGTAGCCGACCAGTGCGCCGCCAGCCACAACAGCCGTACCGACAATGATGGGGCCAACAACATCAGAACCATCCTCAATGTCAGCGCTGCGGTACTGTGCAGCCACATCCACATCACCATTCATGGTAAAGGTAATGGACTCAGCCTTGTAATCCTGATCCAGCGGCAGGTCAAAATTGCCGGTAGACCAGAGATCAAACACCATACCATCGGGAACCTTCGTCTGGTCCAGCGTCACGGTGACTTCTGCACCATCCGGCACAAGGCAGGTCTGCTTGCCGCTGGCCTCATCGGTGCTGGTTTCCAGTGTATCGGTCACATCAATGTCGCCGTTTTTCACAGCAAAGGTGCCGCCGGTCACGGTCAGGGTATGATTGACGACAGGCTCATCCTTCTTCTTCCACTGTGCCGTAAACACTTCATCACCCGTCAGGACAAGCGCACTCCCGGCGTTATAGAGCTTACCGTTAAGGCTCAGCCATCCAGCAAACTTGTAGCCTTCTCGTGTGGGAGCTGCTGCAAGCGTCACGTTCTCTTTTTCATGGGAAAAAGCATCTTTGTAGGCAGTTTCGTCGCCAGTGCCTCCATTCAGGTTGTACTGGAGGCGGTACACACTGGCAGTTTCCTGATGTTTTTCCAACTCCCGGTGGCAGTAGTTGCAGGTCGTCGTTACATCCCGCCACTCATTTCGCTCGTCGATCTTTGTCCACTCCGAATGGCTGGTGGTAAAGGCCTCGTCATGCGCACCATCGGTATAGGAGTGCGTCTGCATCTTGCCTTCTTTCCAGACCGGCTCCACACTATTGTTCCAGTACACCTCTGTCCGACCAGTATTGTATTTAAAGCCGAACACCTGCGAACAGGTCGTTGTACTCCGGGCAGCCGTGACATGGGGATCTTTGATATTGATGATGTACTTACAGTCGCCCCTGTTGCTGTCGTTGATGATCAGCGCTTGCTTATCGAAGAAGCCATTGGAGGAATTCACGGTGCAGTTGTTAAAGTTAACCGTAATGTCAAATTTTTTTGCACTGTAATCCGTGTAAACATTGATCACTTTTCCGCTTGCATTAAAGGTGCAGGTATCAAATGTCATGATCGGGGAGCAATACGTCCAGAGTGCATATTGTCCATTTGGAGCATTGAAGGTCGTATCGATAAACTTTGCACTGGTATAGCCCCAATAGTCTGTCTTGCCGTTGATGACGCAGTTTTCCACCACTGTATTGTCAATACGGATGAAGCCCAGATAATCTTTATCACCGGAGCGAAGCGTCATATTTTTGAAGGTGACTGTTCCGGCACCATCAAAGCTGTAATCGCCGTTATACTCTGTGCCCAAAAGATTCGGGTCCGGCTTCGTAGCACCGATATACCAGGTCGTTTTATCAGACCCCTGCCCCACAAAGGTCAGGTCTTTTCCCTTGGGCTTTTGATTGTCTTTGAGTTTATTGTGCAGTGTATAATTGCCCGCGCCAAGGATGATAGTATCACCGCTATCTGCATCTATCACAGCAGCTTCCAAAGACGGATAGCCCTTATTATTCTTATTTTCGTTCCATGCTACTTCGGTGCCGGCTGCGTCATCCGCAAAAGCCAGCATGGGAAGCATCTGAAGCATCATTGCCACTGCCAGCAGGGCCGCCAAAAACCGGTTTTGACTTTTCTGTTTCAACTTTCTTCATTCCTTTCATCACTATTTGCATTTTTGCAACGGATTCCCCGCAAGGAACCCTCCAGATTCCTACCGCACTGTCACCTCCCCTGTAGGTTCCATTTTCCGCATTGCAGGTCTCAGCCAGGTTGCTGAGTGCTTTGTTCTCAAAGGAATTTTCTGTCATTTCATTATACCCCCCCCCCCTAAATTAAAATCAAGTATTTTGAAAACTTTTGTTGATATTCACAAATCAGGTATCCTTTTTCGGTCATTTTCACGAAACTGCCTTTGACAAAGAAAAAAGCGGCCTGCCAGTGACTGACAAGCCGCAAAATATTGCCATATTCCAAATGAAAAATTGCTGACAGCATGGGGCCCAGCTTTTTTGTCGCAAACAGCAGAAGCCCCCCGCCGGTTCTCCCGGCGGGGGGCTTCTGTTGTGGCAGTTTATGGTAAACAGAGAATGGATATCAATTGAGAATGGGATTCAGGATCTCGACCAGTGCATGATACTGGGTGGCGTAAGCTTCTGCGCCGTCCTTGGGGCGGCCCGGCTCGGCCATCTCGGACTTCATCTTCTCGACGATCGGGTTATTCTCAAATTGGAGCTTCTGGCTCTTACCGCCTTTGGCTCCTGGTGCAAAGAAATCAAACATTGCCAGGTGGGGCTCCAGCGTCAGGAAGCCGTGGTAGCCCTCCTCGCAGAAAGCACGGCGAAGCAGCTCAGGGATCTTGCCAAGGCCGGTGCCTGCGGGCACATTCAGCAGGCAGCCGGGCAGAGCATCCTTGATGTGGATATAAGCGATCTGGTCATGGAGCAGTTCCCAGCACTCTGCGGTGTCCTGCTCACACTGGACAAAGTTGGCAAAATCAAACGCCGCCTTGAAGTGGGGGCAGGCCAGCCGGTCGAACAGCAATTTGCAGCGGGCACCGGTGTCTCCGTAGATGCCCTTCTCATTTTCATGGAGCAGGACAATGTCATGTTTTTCCGCGATCCGGATAAACTGACGCAGCTTATCCAGCACCACATCGGTATAGCTGTCTGCATCGGCATCCTTGGGGATGAGGAAACTGAACATCCGGATGAAGGAGCAGTCCAGCAGCTTGGCCGTTTCGCAGAGTGTTTCCAGCTGCTCCAGCTGCTTGGCAAAGCCCTCTTCATCGTCCACCTCCACCTTGCCGATGGCCGTACCCAGGCTGGAAACGCCCACACCTGCGGCCCGCAGCTTTGGCAGAAGAATGGTGCGCACTTCCTCGGGGGTGTAATCGGCAATGCCCTTGTGCTCGGCGCTGCGGATGCAGATATACTTCATCCCCAGATCCGTCACAGTTTTGAGCTGCTGGTCAAAGTCCTGGCTGATCTCATCCGCAAAACCGGAAATTTTTTCGTAAACACTCATAAGACACACCTCATTCACCGATCTTTGTTTTCCAAACTTAACAGCACTGTTCCTGGCTTGTAGTATACCACTCTTCCGGGAGCTATGTTATAATAAATCGAAGGAAAATATCAAAATTCAAAGAACGTTCATAAATTCAACGCAACCGCCAAACAAGGAGGCAAGTTCTTGTGCAATTCAACGAAAAAGAAAAAGTTCTCCAACTTTTTTCGGAGAGTGGGCGAGAAAACGCGGAGGGCTATTTGGAAGCCTGTTCAAGCAGCAGGAGGGGCTGACACCCTGCCAGTACCGCCTGCAGCAGCGGCAGCTGGGAAAATAACAGCAGAAGCCC
>OBYZ01000880.1_pt1 | contig 17950 bp, 4 predicted proteins | sample 1501501 | NCBI WGS metagenome assembly OBYZ01 (sample SAMEA2580213, study PRJEB22360) | human gut metagenome | biome: human gut; feature: human-associated habitat; material: faeces | place: Denmark | collected 2008/2010
AAATTTCTTTTTTATACCATGTTCTCTCTAAAATATATTTTCTATTATTACCATCATCTTCTGATAATCTACTTAGTATTTCATTATACATTCCACTTTTAAATTCATCCTTATACTTACTTCTTTGCTTCTTTCCTATTTCTGTTCTTACTGATTTTTCAGCTTTCATAGGAATAACATACTCTGGATTTAATAGTGATTTTTCTCTTATTTGTTTTTTTACTTTTTCAACAAGGGATTTTAGTTTTTCTGTGTTTTCATTTTCAAGAAGGGTCTCATCCTTTGGACTAAAAAATACTAATATTTCTTCAACTCCATTTTTATTTGTTACTGAGGTTGCAACTGTATAAGATGAATTTACCTCTTCTAAATCATCTACAACTGATTCTATATCCTGTACATAGTAATTTAACCCGTTAATTATAATAATATCTTTTTCTCTTCCTGTTAGTGTTAGATAATTATTTTCAATAAATCCTAAATCACCAGTTATAAAATATCCTTTATCAGTAAATGAAGATTTATTTGCTTTTTCATTATTAATATATCCATTTGTTATAGTTTTTCCTTTTAAAACAATACGACCAATTTCACCTTCTGAAAGAATATTATCATTTTTATCTAAAATCATAACCTCAATTCCAGGCATAGGCTCTCCAACAGGAATAAACTTGTCCTCATCTGAAGTATCTTCTAAATTAAATTTATTATTATAAGTAATACAAGAAGATGTTTCAGTCATTCCAAAGGTTGGTCTTATTGCATTAGATTGTAAGTTGTATTTTTTTAATCTCTTTAAAAAGTTTCTTAAATTTTTACTTACATTTGCTTCTCCACCAGCAAAAATATATTTTAAATTTGATAAATCCCATTTATAGTCTTTACTATCATCTAAGAAATTATTAACTAATGCATAAGCAAAATTAGGAGCCCATGTTATAGAAACCTTATATTCACTCATTAACTCAATCCATAAAAGAGGATTTTTTAATACAACTTCTGAATTTACATGTATATCTAATATGTTAAGATACATATCCCTTATATGACACCATATAAGTCCTGCTGCATGTGTAAGTGTCATCCAATTTAATGAAACATTATTTTCATCTAAATTATAAAGCTTTATTTCACCTAATGACCTTGATAGCATATTTTTTTGACTTAATGTTACTCCCTTTGGAATCCCTGTACTTCCAGATGTAAATAAAATAAGACTACACTCATCCATATCCCAATTATATGGATTATTAAACTCTTTATCTATTTTTAAGTTATCAGTACTTATAACCTTGATTTCTTCTCCTTCAAGCCTATTATTTATTTTTTCAAGTTCAACTTTAGTTTCATCATCTGAAACTATATATGGTTTGTCTAACATATTCCATATATTATATAGCTTATCTGTGTTTACATTTTTTTCACAATAATCATCTAAAACTGCCATAGGAGCTGGTATTACACCTATCATCATACATGCCCAAAAACATTCAATAAAGCTTTTATTATATGGGAATTGGAATATTAATATATCCCCTTCTTTTAATCCATGTTCTCTTAATCCAAGGGCTAATTTTTCAGCTTCTCTATATAACTGTTTATAGCTTTCAGTTTCTTTACCACCCTTTTCAATATATACAATATTTTCTTCACTATTTTTTCTGTTGTTTATAAGCTCTAATAAATTTTTATATTTAAATTCTGTTTCTTCAATATCTCCATTTAAAGCAATTGCTTTTTTCTGACTTTTAATGTTTTTTACTACATTTTCTTCTTTTTTAAATGCTTCCTTTATATTACTTTCATTATTAATATATTCAATTGATATTTCACTATCTATTCCATTACTTTTTAAGCTATTTTCTAATAAATCTAATGTATCTGAAGCTATATATCCTATATTTTCTAACTTTTCTATACTAAAATCTCCACTTTTATCTATTGGAATGAAAGGAAGTTGTATATACTTATATTTATCTACATTACAATCATATTTTTTTATATCCTTATAAAGATTATGATATGTAATATTTCTGTCTGTTGAAAAATATACTTTATCCTTAGTTACATAAAAATCTTTTATATAATTTAAATCACTAAATATTTCTTCTATATTCAAAATATACACCTCTATTCTTCTCTTTCTAACTCATGAAATAAATCATCTAAGCTTTTAGTTTCTCTTTTTGTTTCTTTCTCCTTAACAATTAAATCTTTATGTTTTTTAGATAAAAAGTCTGATATCTCAGCAATGTTTTTTAAATCATACATTTCTTTTACTGGAAGTCTTTTTCCTAATGTTGTTTCTATCTTTGAACATATTAAAACAGCTGATAAAGAATCAAATCCAATTTCATAAATATCTTCATATATATCAACTTCATCTAATCCTAAAACTTCAATAAAAATTTCTGAAACTATTTTGTCTGTCTCATTTCTATATTTATTTGTTTCATTTTCTATTGTTTCAAAATTATCTATATCATTAGATGGTTTTTGAGAAATTAACTCAGCTTCATTAAAACCATTATTTATTCTTTTAGAATATTTCCAATAAGCTTTTCTATCAAAAGCATATGTTGGAAGTGAAACTCTATATGGAGTACTTTCATATAATCCATTCCAATCTATTTTTAAGCCATTACTATATCCTTTTCCTAATGCTAATAAAAATCCTCTTCTAGAGTTAATTTCGTTTCCTTCCTTAAATGAAGAAATTGCACTTGAATTATTATTTCTTTTTATTATTTTACTAATTAAAGATGTCATTTGCTTTGAAGCACCAATTTCTATAAAAATCACATTATCATCTTTACTTAATTCTTTTATTGAAGGATAAAATTTTACTGTGCTTTTCATTTGATTTATCCAATATTCTGAATTACTCATTCCATCCTCTTTTAATAAGGATGCTGTATAAGTTGAAAAGATTGGTATATTGCTATTATTATAATTAACCTTATCTAAAATTTCTTTATACTCTTTACTTATATTATCAACACTATAACAATGACCTGCTCTGTTAACTGGAAGATATGTATACTTAATATTTTTTTGGTCTAATTTTTCTACAAACTTATCCATATATTCCTTTTCTCCAGAAATCATTGTTCTTTTTTCTCCATTTATAGCACCTATTTCAACTTTTTCAGTAAGAATTTCTTCTACTTCTTCTTGTGAAAGAGGAACATTAATCATTTGTCCTTCTGGAATCTTTTCAAATAATTTAGATCTTTTTGTTATCAACTCTACAGCTTCTTCAATTGTAAATACTCCTGCAATACATGCTCCTATATATTCTCCTAAGCTATGTCCTGTAATTAAATCTGGTTTAACACCTAAAGACATCCACATTTTTGCAATTGAATACCCAATAGAGAATGTAATTATCATTCCTAAGGAAGTATCCTTTTTTAATTCTTCCTTATATTTTTCATAATTAATATACTTTTCTTTCAAATCTATTTTTAATGTTTTTTCTACTATAGAAAAACATCTATCCATTTCTTCTTTAAATGTGGTATTTGTGTCATAACATTCTCTTCCTATAGTATCTACAATGCTTCCAGAACCTGAGAATACAAATACAACTTTTTTTGTAACATCATTTTTTGAAGGTTTAATCTTTTTGTCACATACATTTTTTAATTCACTTATTAATGATTTTTTATCCTGTGAAGCTGTAAAGAATTTATACTCAAAGTCACCTCTTCCTTCTTGAAGGGTATATGCTAAATCTTGAATATTAACATTATTTTTTTCTAAATAATCTGCAAGATTTAAGCAATTATTTTTTAATGCCTTTTCTGATTTTCCACTTACAATAATAAGCTCATCTCTATTAATTTCTTTATGCTCTTTATTTTTATATTCTTCAAGAAAAGCTATTGCATTTGCTCCTCCCATTCCAAAAGCACTTACACCAACAATTCTCTTTTTATTACTTTCCCAATTTCTTAAGTTTTGATTTAAAACTATTTTGCATCCATCTTCTAAAAGTTCATCATTTAACTTATTACAATTTATACTAGGTGGTAAAATTTTATCTCTTAAAATTAATGTTGCCTTAATTACATTTGATATTCCAGCTGCTGCATTAGTATGTCCTATATTAGGCTTAATTGAGCCTATATATAAAGGTTCTTCTATATCATTAAATACATCTTTTAATGCTCTTATTTCTACAGCATCTCCTAAAACAGTTCCTGTTCCATGAGTTTCAATATACCCTACATCCTCTGGTTCAATTCCTGAAACAAATAGTGCATCTAATATAGCCTCTTCTTGTCCTTTAATACTTGGAGCTGGAAAACCTACCTTTCTTCTTCCATCATTATTTACACTAGTTCCTTTAATAACTGCTATTATATTATCATGGTCTTTTATAGCATCTTCTAGTCTTTTTATAACCACAAGCCCTAATGCAGACCCTCCTACAAATCCATCTGCTTCTGCATCAAAGGATTTTGTATAACCACTTCTTGACACTGTCCCTTCTATAGTAAAGAATCCTTCTTGCTCTGGCTCTATACTAACTCCACCAGCTACTGCCATATCACATTCATAATTTAATAAGCTTTGACAAGCAAGATGTAAAGAAGCTAGTGAAGAGGCACATGCATATTTTGATAATATGCATGGTCCTTCGAAATTAAGTCTATATGCAATTTGATTTGCAAATGTTCCATCTAAGTTAAATTTTGATAATTGATAGTTTGTATACCAATCTCCTTTTGCATTCATAATATAATTCCAAACATATAAATGCTCATCACAAGTAGTATAAAGACCTATTTTTCCATTGTATTTTTCACTATTATATCCAGCATCCTCAAGTGCAGAATAAACACTTTCAATTAAAAATCTAAATTGTGGGTCTGAATCTAATGCTTCTTTTTTAGAAAATCCAAAAAAATCAGCATCAAAATATTCAATATTGTCAAGCTTTCCATATGCAGCTACATAATTATCCTTAGTTTTTTCTGAATTTCTTGTAATGCAATCTTTACCATCTTTTATATTTTGCCACATTTTTTCTATAGTATCTGCCATAGGAAATCTTCCATTCATTCCTATTATTGCCACATCTAAATTATCCATTTATTTACATTTTTCTCCTTCCACTAAGATTTCTTTTTCTTCTTCTTGTTAAGCCTTCTTCTTCTTTTTTAGAATTATTATTATTATTTAAATAGTCATATAACATTTCAATATTTGGATACATCATTATATCTATTGGCTTTATATTTAAATTAAGCTCTTTTTTTATCTCCTCACTTAATTTATAAATAAGTAAAGAATTTCCTCCTAAATCAAAAATATTATCTTTTACATTTACCTCATCTTTTTCTAATACCTTTTTAAATATTCTTATTAAATCTTCCTTCAAACTTATACACCTCTTTTTTACTTAAAGAAATCCTCTTTCTTAAAATAATCATATGTCTTTAAGAATAGCTCATAATCTGCCTTCTTTTCATTAAAATTAATTGAATCAAGAAGTTTATATGTTGCCTTAGAACTTACATTTTGTTTTATATCTTTATATTTAAATCCTGCAAATTCCTTTACAATAATATCTTCTTTTTTAGCTACTCTTTCTACATTTGCATCTATGCTTTTTGGGAATATTCCAAGAGTTGCAATTAAAGCCTCATCTTGATTTTCTTGACCATATTTTATTATTTCATCAACCCAGTCTTCATATCTTATTACTTCTAATTTCATATTAAACTTCTCTATCCAATGAATCATATCTGGAATTGTAGTATCTTCATAAACTAAATGATATATATTATTTTCTTTATCATATTTAGTCTTTGAAATTTCAACAATCATCTTAGCTAAAGTATCAACTGGCATAAGTTTAAATGACATTCCAACAGCCGGTATTTTTTTAATTTTCATAACATCATTTACTAATAACCAGAAAAAGTCTTTATTTTGACACATTCCATTTCTAGTATCACCTGCTACAGTTCCTATTCTATGAATTCTACAAGGAATACCTTCTTTTACTGCTAATTGCATAATATTATCTGCAACCCATTTTGTTTTAATATATCCATTTCCTGCTGGTGTAATATTTATTGGTGTTCTTTCATTTATTTCTCCTGGAATTGTTTCATAAACTGCATAACTAGATATATAATTTATTTCTTTTATTTTCTTTGTAGCTGCAAATTTAATTACTTTTCTTGTTCCCTCAACATTTGAAGGTGCAATAACATCATATCTATAAATAAAGTTAACCTCTGCAGCTGCATGATAAATAACATCTATTTTTTCTGATAAAATATTATATTCCTTTTCTGAAAGGCCAAGGTTAACCTGAGAAACATCTCCCTTTAAAAATACTATTCTTTCTAAATCAATATCATTTAATAAATCATACTTTTTAAGATTATTTATTATCCTTTCTTTTGCTTTTTCATTACTATCTGCCCTTGCAATTGCATAGACAGTATAATCTGTATTTTTAATTAAAGAATATAAAATATATACACCTAAAAATCCTGTAGAACCTGTAATTAAAGCATTTTTCTTATTATCACAATAAGTTAAATTTTTAATATAATCCTTTATAGGATATTTTAAATTAATATCATCAATAAGCATTTTTTCATCATTTATTAAAATTTCTTCTTCAGAATGTTTTATTTTATTTATTCTTTTTACTAGCTTATTTATGGTGCTACAAGTTAATATATCCTTAAATGATATTTCTACTTTAAATACTTCATTTATTCTAAAAATCATTCTAGAAATACTTATTGAATTTCCTCCATATTCAAAGAAATCACCATTTACATCAATATTAGATACCCCTAATATTTCTTTCCATATATTTATCATTTTTATATGCTCTTCACTTAATTCATCTTTATTAAAAGCTACATCTAAAATGTTTTTATTACTTATAAGTGAGTTTATATCTATATCTTCACTATTATCTGATAATAGCAAAATACTATTTACTTTTTTATATGTTACATAAATATTATCTAAATTTTCTTCCTGAATTACCTTTTTTATCTCCTCAAGATTTCCATCTGAATAATATACTTCTAAAACTTCATTATAATCATCATCTATTATTGGAATATTCTTTTTAACATTTCTATCTATTCCAACTATTGAGTTATTAATATTTTTATTTAAGATATATTCTAAATAAAATATATTCTCTTCAAAAGAAATAGATTTAAATCCATTATTTATAGACATCTTTTTAATTGCTTCTGGCATTTCATTATTTATTCCTATATCACTCCACATACTCCATGAAATACAATATGTATTTTCATACTTTCTTTTTAATGCCTTACAATACTCATCTTGGAAACTATTTGCTGCACTATAGCTAGCTAGTGAAATTCCTCCAAAATAAGAGTTGTTTGAAGAAAATAATATTAAGGAAGCTTCTTTTCTTTTTTCTCTTAACTTTTGTAAAGTTATAGTTGATAATGCTTTTGACTTTAATACCTCTTCGAAACTATAGTGAGTTTCATTCTCAATATTATGAAGGGTTATATCATCAAAATGTTTCTTTTTAGACTTATCTGCTGATACTTTTCCTGCTAGATTAAATATTACTCCTAATTTTCTTTTATATTTATCTTCATATTTTGAAACAAGTTCTTCAATTTCATTATAATTAGTAATATCTACTTGTTCATAGGAAACATTATTGTTTATTTTTTGCATTTTTTCTATTAAATTATTTTTCTCTTCATTTAAAGGACTAGCTCCTAATATAAGAAGATTAACATTATATTTTTTCAATAAATATTCGCTAAGCTTTCTTCCTACACCACCTAAGCCCCCAGCTATAACTATAAAATCATTATTTTTTATTACCTTTGAATTTTTTATTAATGTATCTTTATAGCTCTTTAATTTAGATACATATCTTTTTCCATTTCTATAACATACTATTTCTACATTATTTTTAGATACAACTTCTTTAAATAATAAATTTATATCAAAATTATCAAAATCAACTTCTTTACATCTTATATTTGTATTTTCAAGATTAAATGTTTTTATAAAACCTCTTATTATTCCATTTTCACTATTATTTTCACAATCTTCTTCTAAAGTAATAGACTGTTTTGTAGGAATAACTATCTTTATATTTCTTCCTTTTATTTTTTCTAGTTTTTTAGCTTCTTCTAATAATTTATATGATAAGTTAATTAATGAATCATTATCTACATCTTTTATTTCATTATTGTAGAAATTAAAATCAATTAAATATTTTATTTCATTATTTATAACATAATCAAAGTTTGTTATTTCATAATTAAATGTAGTATTTTTTAAAATATTTTCAGCTTTTTCTTTATTATCTGATATTACATAAACTTTTTCTTTATTGTATTTTTCATTAATTAAAGGATTTATTTCAAATACTTCTTTAAGAAGATATTTTTCATTATTTTTTCCATTTTCTAATTTACTTATAATTTCATTATAAGCACCCTTTTTAAAATTATCCCTATATTTGCTTCTTTGCTTTTTACCTATTTCTGTTCTTACTGATTTTTCTGCTAATGTAGGTATAATATATTTAGGATTAACAGAACTTTTATTAAATACTTCAGTTCTTATTTTTTTAACAAGTTCTTTAAGAGCTTCTATATTATTATCCTCTAATAATTTTTCATCATTTGGTGCAAAAAATACCAAAACCTCTTCATTACCATCATTATTTTTTACTGAAGTAGCTACAGTATAAGAAGCATTTACTTCCTCTATTTCATCTACAACACTTTCTATATCTTGAACATAATAATTTAATCCATTAATTATTATTATATCTTTAGCTCTTCCTGTTATTGTAAGTGTATTATCTTCTATATATCCTAAATCCCCTGTTATTAAATATCCATCATCTGTAAATGATTCTTTATTAGCTTCTTCATTATTATAATAACCTTTAGTAACAGTATCACCCTTTAAAACAATACTTCCAACTTCCCCTTCATTAAGAATATTATTATTTTCATCTAAAATTTTAATTTCTATTCCAGGCATTGGTATTCCAACAGGAATAAATTTATCATCATCAGTACTATTTTCTAATGTAAATGTATTATTATATGTAATACATGATGAAGTTTCAGTCATTCCAAAGGTAGGTTTTATAGCATTATCTGGGAGATTATATTTTTTTAAATTTTTAATACATCTTCTTAGTGTTCTACTTACATTAGCTTCTCCACCTGAATATGCATATTTTAAATTACTTAAATCCCAACCATAATCTTTTTCATTATCTATAAAATTATTAACTAATGCAAAAGCAAAGTTTGGTGCCCAAGTTAATGATACTTTATATTTATTCATAAACTCTAACCACTTTAATGGTTTCTTTAATATAACCTGTGAATTAACATGAATATCTAATATATTTAAGTATAAATCACGTATATGACACCATATAAGACCTGCTGCATGCGTAAGAGACATCCAGTTTAAAGATACCTCATTTTCTTTAAGGTTATAAAGCTTAATTTCTCCAAGTGTTCTTCCAAAAATATTTTTTTGATTTAATCTTACACCCTTTGGAACTCCTGTACTTCCTGATGTAAATAATATAAGGCTAGTTTCATCTAAATTCCAATTATAATATTCTTTAATTTCCTCTGAGCTTTTAATATTATCTATATTTAATAAATTTAACCTCTCACCATTTAAAACATTATCCTCCATCTTTTTTAAGGATTTTTCAATTTCAGTAGAAGTTAAAATAACAGCCTTTCCAAGCATATTCCATATATTATTTAACTTATCTGTATTTAAATTTTTCACTCCATAATCATCTAAAACTGCAATTGGAGCTGGTATAGCACCAAGTATCATACATGCCCAATAGGCTTCAAGGAAATCTTTATTGTCAGGAATTTGGAAAATAACCTTATCTCCATTATTTACTCCTGATTCTTTTAATCCTTTAGCTATTTTTTTAGCTTCACTAAATAATTGTTTATAAGTTAGTTTAGTTTCTGATTCTTCTTCTATAAATAAAATCTCTTGATTACTTTTTTCTCTCTCTTCCATTAGTTCAATAAGATTTTTATATTTATATTCTTCTTTTTTTATTATTCCACCATTTGCAATAGCTTTTTTATTTTTAATAGTTTTTCTTTCTATATTATTTTCATTATTATTTGTATTTTCTAATGTTATTTCCCCTTCTGCATTTTTAAAGCTAACTATTAAGGAATTGTTTATATTCTTATCACTTATTTTTTTACTTATACTTTTTATTTCTTTAGAGCCTAGTGTATATCTTTCTAAAAATAATGAATCTATATTTCCATTTTCATCTCTTTTAAAATTAGGTACTTCAATAAAATCAAATTCACATTTATCATCTGGTATATATTTGTAAATTTCTTTCTTTATTCTATATTGATACATAGTCATTTAATGAGTAATATATTTTATTTTTATCTATATAAAAATCATTAATACTTTCTATATTCTTTAAAACATATTCTAATTCATTTTTATTATAATAATATCCTTCTTTAACAAAGCTTACATCATTTTGTCCTAATGATATTAAAACCTTACTTTCAATCATAATACCCTTATAATTTACAAACTCTTTATTATTTTCTAATATATTTCCTACTGTTCTTTTAGGTTGTTTCTGCTTCATTTGATTTACTATTGAAAGTGTTATATTTTTTATAGGCTTTATTTGATGATACATTCCCTCTTTTCCGTTTATAATAAAATTCTTTACTGCAGATATATAAGTAACATATGGGAAGCCATAATAATTTACCCAATTTATATTTAAATCATTCATTATTTCTTTTCTTTCAGAATAACTAATTAATTCCTCACCATATGTAATTAATTTTAAATTTTTAATATTTTTATTACTTAATAACTTATCAGTTAATCTTAATGGCATAATCACTGTTTCAAAATCATTAAAATCAATGTTTGTGCTATTAGATAAATATAATTCCTTTTTATTTATTATAGGAAGTAACCATATATACGAATATAAATCTTTATTATTTTCATAAACAAATACTGCCTTATTTCCATCAAATTTTAAAATATTTTTATTAAATTCAATCCAATTTAATATTTTTTCTTTTGAAATAAGTTTTGTATTTACTATATCTGAAATAATTATATCTGATACACTTAAATTTTCTTCATAGCAAAAAGTATCTTCTTTAATATCCTTATTATATATAATATTTTTAAATATTATTTCATCTTTATTTCTATCTGTTATTAATAAATCTATATTATTATTATCAATAATAGCTTGATTTCTTAATAATGAATCTGTAATATCTAAAGCTAGAACTTTGCACTTATTTAAAAATGCTGCTAATACACATGATATAAATTCTTCATTATCTTCTAATTCTATTGCTATTATCTTATCTTCTAAATTAATAGCTTTTCTATACTTAGCTATTGATTTAGATAAAATATCTTTATTAAGTAACTTAATATTTTTTTTCATACTAACCTCCATTACAAATCATAACAAACAAATTTCTTTTCAGGATTTTTTACAATTTCATTAATAATATTCTTAAATAACAATTCAAATTCAGCCATTTCATAATCTGAGAATAATTCCTCTTTATATGTAAAACTTAAATTGTGCACTCCATTATTTGATTGAATAAATAAACAAAAATCTGCTGGTGCAATTAACTTAGAATAATTAAATGAACTAAATATTCCATCTTTACCTTTGTCTTCATTTTCTATATAATCTATTAAAATTTTATATGGAAGGGTAAAATACTGTCTGTCTAAATTTATCTCCTTTATTACTTTTTCATAAGGTAGTGATTGGTATCTATAAGCTTCATCTACAGTTTTCTTTACATCCTTTGCTATAGATGAGAAGCCTTTATTTTCATCTATATTGCATCTTAATAATAATGCTCCTGCAAAATTTCCTATAGTCTTTTCTATCTCACTTCTTCCTCTTCCTGAAACCCCACATCCAATTGAAATATCAGATTCATATGTTAAGTAATTTATAAACATATATAAGACAGTTGTAAATCCTGCAAATAATGTCATACCATTATCTTTACATATTTCTTTAAATCTTTTAATTACATCCTCATCTATATTAACCTTTCTTACATTTCCTTTAAAACTTCCAAAGGTAATATTTTTCTCTGATAAGTCTATAATATTTAAGTTTCCCTTTAGCTTATCTTTCCAATAATTTAACTCATCATCATATTTTCCCTTTTCAAGTTCTTCATTTTGCCATATTAAATAATCTATATAATTTATATCATCTTTATTTTTTTCTATATTTTCATTTCCTTTAAGTAATTTATAGTATTCTTGTATTTTTTCTAAAATTATATTTATAGAATAAGCATCAGCTATAATATGGTGTATATTTATTACCAATAAATTTTTATCTTCACAACTTTCTAATATTCTTATATTAAATAATGGAAATGTACTTATATCAAAATGTGTTTTTGCTTCTTGAGCTTCTACTATTTTTCTTATTTCTTTATTAGGTAAATAATCATACTTTTTTTCAATTTTTACTTCATACTTTCCATTAAAGTCTATTGTTTGATAAGGCTTATAATCTTTTTCTCTAATAACTGTTTTTAAAGGAATATTATTTTCTATTACTAATTCTATAGACTTTTTTAATAAATCTAAATTAACATTATTATTAATTTCAAATGTACTTATAATGTTATATCTTTGGTCTTCATTTTCATCTATTCCTTTATTTATAAACCATATACCTTCTTGAGATATTGATAATGGAGCTGTATTTTTGTTTGTCTTTTTTATATAATTATCAGTTTCATTTAAATTTTTCTCAATTAATATACTAAGTTTATAAATTGAAGGACATTTGAAAATATCAGTTAAATTTAAACTTACTTTATATTTTTGTGATACTTTACGTAAAAGTTTTATTGCCTTTAATGAATCTCCTCCTAAAGTAAAGAAATTATCATTTATTTCAGCACTATCTATATTAATTATTTCCTTATAAATTTCTAATATATCTTTTTGAATAGATGTAAGCTTTTCTTCATCATATTTTACATTAACTTTATTTTTTATTTCTGGAAGCTTGTCTTTATTTATCTTTCCATTTAATGTTAGAGGTATTTCTTCAATCCTCATATAATTTTTAGGTATCATATAATCTGGAATTTTTTTCTCTAAAAACTTTCTTAAAGTATTATTATCAATTTCTATTGTGGATTTATAATATAAATTTATTACTTTTTTATCCTCACTACTTATTTTTGCAATAGCACTTTCAATGCCTTCAAATAAATCAGCATAATACTCTATTTCTCCTAATTCTATTCTCTTTCCATTTATTTTAACTTGGAAATCTTTTCTTCCAATAAAATCAATACTTCCGTCTTGAAGGTATAATCCTAAATCACCAGTATTATACATAACATTTCCTGTATATGGATTAGTAATAAATACTTGAGAAGTCTTTTCTTTATTATTTATATATCCCTTTGATACTCCATCTCCTTCTACAAACATTGTACCTATTACACCTTTAGGACATATTTCTAAGTTTTCATTAAGAATAAAATACTTTGTATTCCAAATAGGTTTTCCATAAGGTATTCTTGTTTTTCCTTCATCCTCTATTGTAACTTCATGGTTTATATTCCATATAGTTGTTTCAGATGGACCTCCTACATTCATTATCTTTGCATTTTTAATTCTCTCCCTTAGTTTTTTTACCATTGCTGGTTTTAAAACATCTCCTCCAAATATTGTAACTCTTATACTACTAATATCCCCTTCATTTTTCATATCCATTATTTCAAGCATCATTTCCATCATTGCTGGAACTGTGTTCCATAATGTAACACCATGCTTTTCAATTAATTCTAACCAATGTTCAGGGTCTTTTACTCTTTCAGCTTCTGGAAGTACAATTTCTCCTCCTGCAGATAAAATTCCTAAAATATCATATACAGACATATCATGACTGTAATTTGTAAGAGATAATATTTTATCTTCTTTATTTACATTAAAGGTTTCATTTGTATATTTTATACAATTTATTAATCCCCTTTGTGTTACCATTACTCCTTTTGGCATTCCTGTAGAACCTGAAGTATAAATAATAACCATATTATCTTCTAAATCTGCTCCTATAGGTTTAAAGAAGCTATAGTCTTTATCAAATTTATAATTATCAATATTTATTATTTTGCACTTTATATCATCTATATTAAAAAGTTTAGAAGTATTATTATCTACAATTAATAATTTACTTTCTGTCTCACTTATACAATGTTTTAATCTCTCTTTTGAAGCATCTGTAGTTATAGGTATATATGTAGCTCCACAATATATAACTCCTAAAATACTTGCAATTTGCTCCATTTTTTTATCCATTAAAATAGAAACATTATCATTTTTCTTTATGCCACATTCACTTAATAAATTTGCTATACCTTTTACTGTATTAAATAATTCCTCATATGTATAAGATTTATTTATAGTTGAAATTGCTGTTTTCTTTTCATTAACCATTCTGCTATTTTCTAATAAATCTACAAATTTTTCATATTTAATACTATGCTTTGTATTATTTGCCTCTTCTATAACTTTTTTATATTCTTCTTTAATATATAACTCATTTTTTCTTGTCCAAGATTCTTCATTATTTATTAATTCTTTTAATGTAATAATAAATGTATCTAGCATAGAATCTAGTAATTCACCTTCAAAAATATCAAGTACACAGTCCCAATTAAACTGCACCTCATTATTACATTGCATAACTACTGAGTCTATCCAAATTTGGCTTGTATGAGTTTGTACATATTTCTTTTTAAATTTCTTTAAACTATATTCATTACAAACATCCATAAGACTTGTAAATACAATAGGGACATAATTATTTTCAATTGAACCTGAAACTTTTGCAATTTCTTTTAATACATCAGCTCCTGAAAATAATTTATTTTCATGAAGTTCCCATAATGTTTTTTCATTATCTCTTGCACTTTCTAAAAATGATTTATTTCCTCTATTATCTATTTCAAATAATAGAAATGATGAACATTCTCCAACTAAATTATTTACTCCTTCTTCAACATCATATCTATTAAACTCTGGTACATTTATTAAAAATCTTTGTTTATTACAATATCTTGCAATAGTCTTACCAAATACAGTTAATAAAGTTATAAATACTGTTATTCCATTTTTTTGTGATATTTTTTCTAATTTATTATAATCTTCAATAGATAAGGCTCTACTAAACTTTCTTACTTCTGGTAACTTATTTGAAGAATTGTTATTTTGTTTTGTAGGAAGGTCTGGAATAGGTGGTAAATCCTTTATTCTGTTTTGCCAATACTTTTTGCACTTTTCATATTCATTACCTTTTTTAAGTTCTTTTAAGTAATTAATATAATCTCTAAATAACACCTTTTCATCTGGTAATTTATAATCTTTATTAGAATATAATTTATCTGTTTGACTAAATAATATTTCTTGACTCCAACCATCAACTACTAACCCATCATAATAAAAATGAATTATTGCTTTCTTTTCTCCAATTTTAGTAACTCTAAGTTGTACTAAATTTTCTTTTGTATAATCTATTATTTTAGTAGTCATTTCTTCCTTTACTTTATTTAAAAAGGCTTTTTGTTCTTCTTTTGAAAAGTTTGAAATATCATTATATTCTATATCCTTTAATTTATAGTTTTCATCTATATATTGATATCCATCATCTGAAAATCTACATCTTAACATATCATGATTATAAAAAACTTTTCTTATAACCTCTTTAAATCTTTCATGGTCATAATCATCACATTCAAATTCTGTATAACAATGAGTTGCTAAATTTCCTAATTCAAATTCTGATTTTCTTCCTAAAAGATAAGCTTGTTGCAAATCATTTAATTCAAAAGGCTTAAATCTTTCCTTTTCATTATGTTTAAAGACTATATTTTCATCATCTTTTTTATAATTTTTTATTTGCTTATTTATAATTTCTTCTAAATTTTTTATATTAGGTTCTTTTAAAAAATCTATCATTGATAAATTAATATTATACTTTTCATTAATATCTTTTATAAGTTTTATAGCTAAAATAGAATGTCCTCCACCCTCTATAAAATTATCATCTATACTTATATCTTCTAAGTTTATAGAAAGCATCTTTGACCACATTTCTTTTAAAACTTCTTCTATATTATTATCTTTCTTATCAATATCTATTTTTTCTTTTTTATCCTTAATTAAAGCTAAAAGTGATTTTTTATCAACCTTAAAATTATTATTAAGAGGAATTTTATTAACCTTTATAAATTTATTAGGAATCATATACTCTGGTATATTTTTTAATAAAAATTCTTTTATATCTTTATTATTTATTTCTTTATCACTACAATAAAAACAAGCAATATACTTATTTTCAACTTCATCATTATAAATTATGGCTACATCTTTTATTTCTTTATACTCCATAACCATCTTTTTTATTTCATTTAATTCAATTCTAAAGCCTCTATGTTTTATTTGCTCATCTTTTCTTCCCACAAATTCAATTTCATAATTTTCATTCCATTTTGCTATATCACCAGTTTTATACATTATTCTATTTTTATCTAAAATAGAAGGAACAAATCTTTTTTTAGTTTCTTTTTCATTATCTAAATATCCAATAGATAATCCTATTCCTTCAACACATAACTCACCTGGCTCTTTTAATGGATTAAGGTTTCCTTCTTCATCAATAATTAATATTTTCATATTATCTACTGAAGTTCCAATTGGAATATTTTCATATTCTTTATCTAATACTTCATACATTGTACAAGCAACTGTAGTTTCAGTTGGTCCATATATATTAATTAATTTGTAATTATTTTTAGAAACCTTATTTAGCTTTTCACCACCTGTAAATACAATTCTTAAAGAATTATTATCTAATCCATCAAAAAGCTCATACATTGAAGTAGTCATAAACATAAGTGTGATTTTTTTACTTTCTAAATATTTGTTAATATTATTTATATCCATTCTTATATCATCTTCAATTATATGAATAGTACCACCTACAAATAATATTGGAAATGTATCTAAAACAGAAGCATCAAAAGCAAAACTTGATAAAGCTAATACACTATCTTCTTCTTTTATTTCATATTTATCAATTACATATTTAGAAAAGTTAATAACTGATTTATCTCTTATTTTTACCCCTTTAGGTTCACCAGTAGAACCTGAAGTGAAAATTATATAACAATTTCTATTTCCATCTATATTTATTTTTTCTTTTCCATATTTTAAATTTTGTATTTCCTCTTTAGATAAGGAGCATATATTTTCTTTTTCAATAATATTATCATCAATTAATCTATCATTAATGTTTTTAAAACTTTTTTCTGATAATACTACTTTGCATTCTGCCTTTTTTATAATTCCTTCAATTCTTGAAATTGGAGCTTTATACTCAATAGGCACATATGTACATCCTAATTTTAATACAGCAAATAAGTTTATAAATCTTTCAAAGGAGTTTCCTCCAATTATTGCTATATTCTCATTTTCTTTTATATTATATTTTTCTCTTAAATAAAGTGAAACTTTATCAGATAATATATCCATATCTTTATATGTTAATTTTTCATTTCCCTTTACTAATGCAATATTATCTGGATTTCTTAAAACTGATTCATTAAATAATTCATTTATTGTTAAATTATCATAAATTTCTAAATTAGAATTTTTATTATAGTATTCTTTAAACTTCTCAATTTCTTCTAAAGACAATTTATTATAAATATCCTGATTCATCTTATTCTGCTACTTAAAATGTAATCAAATATAAACATTTTAAGAATTTTACTGTTTCAACGTATCTGTTTTGGCAATGAATAAATTCAAAGCTACTTACATT
>OBYZ01000885.1_pt1 | contig 17745 bp, 13 predicted proteins | sample 1501501 | NCBI WGS metagenome assembly OBYZ01 (sample SAMEA2580213, study PRJEB22360) | human gut metagenome | biome: human gut; feature: human-associated habitat; material: faeces | place: Denmark | collected 2008/2010
CCGTGGGCGACGGTACCTGGGATACATCAGGTCAGATCGTTACATGGGAAATGGAAATTCCTGAGGACGGATACTATAAAATAGGTATCAAGGGCCGTCAGGACGTTATGAGAGGCCTTTACTCCAACCGCCGTGTTTATATTGACGGCGAAGTTCCCTCCGAGCCTTTCGAGCAGGTAAAGTTCGATTACTCCAACGACTGGGTAATGTCCTATCCTACAGATGATGCAACAGGCGAGCCTGCTTATGTTTATCTTACAAAGGGTACTCATACAATAGCTCTTGAGGCTATCCCCGGTGAGATAGGCGAGTCCATGCAGCGTCTGGACGAGATCGTTTACGAGGCTAACCAGTATTATATGCAGATCCTTATGATCACCGGTCCCAGCCCCGATAAGTACACTGATTACTACGTTCACAAGGAGATCCCCGATCTGCTTGAAGCGTGCGCAAGACTTTCCGTAGAACTGAGAACCGAGCAGGCTAAGATCGAGGACCTTTCCCAGCAGTCCGGTTCGGAAGCTACCGCTCTTGCAAGACTTGCCGATGTTCTTGACAGATGCGTTGACAAGCCTAACAAGATCCCTACATACATCTCCAACTCTTCTCTGAAGGATAACATCACTTCCGTATCCTCCTGGATGCGTGAGTACAGAGATCAGCCTCTGGAAGTCGATTACATTGAAGTCGCACCCGCTTATGATGCAAGCGGCAAGACTGCCGAGTTCAGCAACGTTAAGGAAAACTTCTTCAAGGCTGCTGCTTTCGGAATCCGGGGCTTCGTCGGCTCCTTCTTTGAGGATTATACCGTTCTTTCGGATACAACTGCTGAGTCCGTTGTTGTTTGGGTTGGTCTCGGACGTGACCAGACAACCGTTGTAAAGCAGCTTACAGAATCTGAATTTACTCCCAACTATGGAATTGATGTTTCCATCAACCTGGTTCAGGGTACTATCATGGAAGCAGTTCTGGCAGGCAAGGGCCCTGACGTAGCAATGTTCGTCGGCGGTGAATTCCCTGTAAACCTTGCTATCAGAAATCTCCTTGTTCCTCTGGACGATTTGGACGGCTTTGATGAGGTAAAGGGCAGATTCCAGGATACCGCAATGGTTCATTATACATATGATAACCAGACCTACGGCATTCCCATTACCCGTACCTTCCCCATGATGTTCTACAGAAAGGACGTGCTTTCTGAAATAGGCATCACTGAGCCTCCCGAGACCTGGGACGACCTTATTGATATGCTTCCCGCTATCCAGAGAAAGTATATGCAGCCCGGTCTTATCCTTCCCGCAAACGTTAACGGTAACGCCGTTGCTCCTTCTACCGAAGTTGGTCACACATTTGCAATGCTCATGCTCCAGTCCGGTCTCAACTATTATAATGATGAGCAGACCGAAACTACCTTCGACTCCGTTGAGGCAGTTAACGCATTCGATACATGGACCAAGTTCTATACTACTTATAAGTTCGACCAGACCTACGATGCGTTCTCCCGTTTCAGAACAGGTGAGGCTCCCATCGTGATCCAGAACTACTGCACATTCTACAATCAGCTGAATGTTGCTGCTCCCGAGATCAAGGGTGCGTGGGATTTCTGCCCCGTTCCCGGTACACGCAGAGAGGACGGAACTATTTCTCATGCGGCTAACTCCTCAGGTTCAGGCTTCATTATCCTCAAGGACTGCAAGAATGTAGAGGGTGCATGGGAGTACATCAAGTGGTTCACTTCCACAGACACAATGATCACTTACGGTCAGAATGTTGAGGGCGTAATGGGTCCTCTCGGAAGATTTGAGTCCGCAAACGTTGAGGCTCTTCAGAAGCTCAACTGGTCCAAGTCTGATCTTACCAAGATCAACGCTCAGCTCAATGAGCTTGATGAAATTCCTATCATACCATCTTCCTATGTTGTTACCCGAAGCATTATGAACGCATTCCGTTCCGTTGTTAACGATAACGAAAATGCCCGTGAGACGCTCCGCTGGTATAACAAGGATATCAACGCCGAGATTACACGTAAGCGTAAGAACCTCGGTCTTGATGAATAAAAGAAGGAGGGCTTGACTTTGGCTGACAGTACCGTTAAAAAAGAAATCCTGCTCCCTTCGGAGAGAAAAATGAGCCGCAAGGAAAGACTCGATTACACATGGCACGATATGAAGCGCAACTATATGTGCTATCTGATGCTTCTTCCCTTTATGCTCCTGTTCCTTGTCTTTACCGTTATCCCAGTAATAATGTCGCTCCCTATGGGCTTTACCGATTTCGATATGGCAAGTGCGCCTAAGTTCGTAGGCTTGCAGAATTTCTACACCCTGTTCCTGGCGGACGATGTTTTCATTCAGTCCATCAGAACTACCCTCATTTTCGCCATCTTTACAGGACCTCTCAGCTATGCGATGAGCTTCCTGCTTGCATGGCTCATAAATGAGCTGCACCCCACCCTTAAAACACTTTTCACCCTGATATTCTATGCGCCTTCAATGGCAGGTAACATCTACTTCGTATGGCAGCTCATCTTCTCGGGCGACCAGTACGGTTACCTCAACGCATTCCTTATGGAGCTGGGCTTCACCTCCTCCGCTATCCAGTGGCTTACCGATGGTAACTACGTTCTGGGCTGCGTAATCGTAGTTCAGCTGTGGGTATCCATGGGCGCAGGCTTCCTTGCAATGCGTGCAGGTTTCCAGGGCATCGACAAATCCATGTATGAGGCCGGCGCTATCGAGGGCATCAAGAGCCGCTGGCAGGAACTTATCTACATAACTATCCCTTCAATGGGTCCTTCCCTTATGTTCGCAGCAGTTATGCAGATCGTATCCTCTTTCACTGTTGATATCGTTGGACGTACCCTCGCAGGCTTCCCTTCAACAGACTACAAGGTACATACTATCATGACCCACGCTTACGATTACGGCTGGGTAAGATACGAGATGGGCTATTCCGCCGCAATATGTTTTGTGCTGTTTATTGCAATGCTTGTCTGCAACAATCTCATAAGCAAGCTTCTCAGCAAGTATATGGACTGATAAAGGGGTGAGCTGTTAAATGAAGAAAAGAAGAAAAGATTTGAAACCTTCCGAGCTTGCCGCTTTGCAGGCGGAGGAAAATGCAGCCGCTCTTGAAGCTCTGAGAAAGCGCAGAGAAAAAGAGCACAAGAAAATGATGAGATCCAAGGGTTCCAACAAGCGTGTCGGAAAATCCTGGAAAAACGATGTTGGAATTTTCCTGCTCCTTACCATCACGGGTCTGTTTATGATCTTCCCCATTTATCTGGCAGTCGTAAACTCCATCAAGCCCGTACAGGAAGTATTCCTTATGCCTCCTAAGCTTTATGCTATGGATCCTACCTTTGATAACTTCAAGGATCTGTTCAAGATCGCAAACAATTCGTGGGTTCCTTTCTCCAGAAACATATTCAACAGTATATATGTTACTGTTGTTGCAACCATCTTCCACGTTCTGTTCGCATCGACCGCCGCTTTTGTACTTTCAAAGTGCAAATTCCCCGGAAATGCTCTTCTGAACCAGATCGTAGTTATCGCACTTCTCTTTAACTCTACCGTTCTGTACATCATGCAGTACATCGTAATGGCAACACTGGGCATGATCAACACCTACTCCGCACTTATCCTGCCTATCATTGCAACGTCTATGGGTCTTTACCTTATGAGACAGAGCATGACCTCCATCCCCGACGCTATGATCGAGGCTGCAAAGGTTGACGGCGCAGGTCTTATGCATATCTGCTGGGGAATCGTAATGCCCAACTGTAAGCCTGCTCTTATGACTATTATCATCTTTGAATTCCAGACTGCATGGAACACAGTGGGCGGCGGTCTTGTATATGACGAAGCGCTCAAGACCATTCCCGTTGTTGTTCAGCAGATTGCCGCTGCCGGTATTGCCCGTCAGGGTGCGATTGCGGCTTCCGCCGTTGTTCTGATGATTCCGCCTCTGCTGGTATTCGTTCTGGCTCAGAGAAACGTTATGGAAACAATGGCTCACGCAGGTATGAAGGATTAAGCTTTCATGAGACGTGATAATACTAAAGAAAAGGGTGATGATATGTCAGGCTTGAAAAAGCTGATTGCTGCCGCAGGAGCGGGAGCTATTCTCGTAAGCGGGCTTGCAGCTAACGTAAGCGCCGTTGAAAGCTATGACCCTTACAGCTACGACAGATGGGGCGATGCCGTCGCATCACAGGTCGGATATACTGCGGAATATTTTGTTGACGGACAGTCTATCAACGGGCTTGCCGAGGTCATCGAAGCAATGGACGGCTTTAATGCCGAAAAGGCTTCATGGCAGGAACTGCTTGGCCTCAAGGAACCCGCTGATATGTACGTATCCGCTGACGACCTTATGTATATTGCCGATAAGGGCAACAACAGAATACTGGTGACAGACCTTGATTTCAATCTCGTAAATTATATGGATACCTTCCATTACAATGGTGAGGAGCTTACCCTTAAAAAGCCCGAGGGCGTTTTCGTTGACCAGTACACAGGCTACATTTATGTGTGTGATACCGAAAACAGCCGTGTGCTCAAGTCCGATAAGGACGGAAACGTTGACAGGATATTTGAAAAGCCTGTTTCCGAGATCTATTCTCAGGACCTTACCTTCAACCCCAAAAAGGTTGCGGTCGATAAGGCAGGAAATGTTTACATTGTAGTAAAGTCTGTAACAAAGGGCTCTGTAATGTATGACATCAACGGCGAGTTCCTCGGCTTCTTCGGTGCGAACCGAGTTGAGGCTACCTCCGAGATCATTGCGAACGCTTTCTGGAACACCATTTCCACAGAATCCCAGAGAGCACGTTCCACAAAAACAACACCTGTAGGCTTCTCAAATTTTGATATCGACGACGACGGCTTCATCTACACCGTTACCGAGTCCTCCGATGTCAAGACCGATACTGTAAAGAAGCTCAACCCCAAGGGTCAGAACATTCTTTCCGCTATCACAGCAGATGATGTTACCTTCGGTGATATCTCTCCCGCTTACTACTCCATCTACACCAAGGAGTCCGCTCTTACCGATATCGACATCGGACCCAACGGTGAGATGAACATTCTGGATTTTGCTCACGGCAGAATTTTCCAGTATGACAAGCTTGCTAACCTGATGTTCGTTATGGGCGGCACAGGCGAGCAGCTGGGCACATTCAGAAGCGCAACTGCTATCGAAAGCCACGACAATATGCTTTATGTTCTCGATTCCCGTAAGAACAGCATCACCGTTTTCAAGCGCACTGCTTTCGGCGAGATCGTAACAAAGGCAACAAACCTCTACAACGACGGCTACTACGAGGAATCCTATGAGCCTTGGCTCACAGTTATCAAGTACGACGGCAACTACAGACGTGCATATATCGGTATCGGTAATGCTCTTCTGAATGCCGAGCAGTACAAGGAGGCTATGAAGTACTTCAAGATCTCCATCAGCCGTGTAAGATACAACAGAGCTTACGAAGGCTACAGAGGTCAGGTCCTTGAAAAGTACTTTACTCCCGCTATCCTGATAATCATTATCGTTTGCGTTGCTGTAAAGGTTCTCAAAACACTTAGCAGAAAGGGAATAATCACATTCCCGTGGCAGAGAAGGAGAGGTGCATAAGTTATGTTGGATCTTACACAGGGTCAGTTCGTCAAGCACGTTGTTATGCACCCCTTTGAGGGATTTGAAGACCTGAGATGGAAAAAGGCAGGATCTATGAAGATCGCCATCGGCATCGTTTGCCTGCTGTTCATTCAGGCTCTTGCGTACAGCAGAATGTACGGATTCCAGTATTACTCAAGCTACGACAAAATTTTCAACATAGTTCCTTTTATCTTCCAGAGCTTCGGCATATTCCTGCTGTACGTTGTGTGCAACTGGGCAATGTGTACGCTGTTTGACGGCGAAGGCTCAATGAAAAACATCTTCATCGTAACGGCGTATTCGCTGATACCGTACATATGCGGCAGACTCATCGGAACCCTTCTTTCCCATATCCTGATCCGTGACGAGTACATCTTCATTCAGGCGTTTGAGATAGTGGGTACGGCATGGACAGTTGTTTTGTTCATCTCGGCGATGAAAGCAGTTCATCAGTTCTCATTCGGCAAGACACTGGCGCTGATACTGCTCACACTGGTCGCAATGATATTGGTACTGTTCCTGCTCGTACTCCTTCTTACATTGTTCCAGCAGGTACTCATCTTCATATTCACGATCTATACGGAGCTTTCCTACAGATTAAGAGTATAGTTCTAAAAAGGAAAAGTGGTGAAAATAATGAATTCAAAGGTTAAAAAGACCCTTGCATATATGCTGTGCTTTTCAATGATCGTTTCAGCAGGCATGACAGGCGTTCACTCTGAGGAAGCTCCCGCTGAGGAGGATACATCAGCTGCCGACAGCGCTGATGAGGCCGAGGAGGAAGAGGACGATGCGGAAGAGGAGGAAACTCCCCGTACCGAGGAAGAAGCTATGGCTCTCATGACCGAGGTCGCTTCCAACTCCAACCTCAAGCTTTACAAGAATGAGGACGAGGGAACCATCGCTCTCGAGGACCTTAAAACAGGCAAGATCTGGTGGTCAAACCCCGTAGATCTGGAGACCTCCAACGCTAAGAAGAGCCAGAAGGACGAGTTTGCTTCCGGTATGACTCTTATCTATGGCGAGCCTGCCAGCCGTGCTACCACAGTCCAGACCAGCAAGGCAAAGGGCAAATTCAAGATGAAGGATATTCCCAACGGAATTGAGATCACATACACCTATGCAGGACCCGGTATCACTATACCCGTTCAGCTCACACTTGAGGAGGATTACCTCAAGCTGTATGTAGATACCTCCGCTATCGAGGAGAAGAATCCTTCCACTGTTGACGGTCAGCTGGTAACAGATCTGGCTTTCATGACCACCTTCGGTGCCGCAGGACTTGATGAAGACGGCTATTTCGTTGTACCTGACGGTTCGGGTGCGGTCATCAACTTCAACAACGGCAAGACAGGTCTTAAAACATACACAGGCAAGGTTTACGGCAGAGATATCACCGCCGTAAAGACCACCAAGCAGGCAGTTATCCAGAACGTAAATCTCCCCATGTACGGCATCGTCAAGGGAGACAGCGCAATGATGGTAGTTGCTTCAAAGGGCGATACCTGTGCTTCCATCAACAGCTACGTATCAAACCAGAACAACACCGACTACAACTCCACATATTTTGATTTCGAGCTGAGAACCTCAGACGAATATCTCATGGGCGGTGAATCCAACCCCCTGAAGGTATTTGAGAAGAGAGGAATCCTCATTCCCGAGATCGAAGTAAGATATTATCCTGTTTCCGACAACGGCGAGGAAGTTGATTACACCGATATCGCCGCTAAGTACAGAGATTACCTTATCAAGGAAAAGGGCGTTGAGGACAAGGATCTTACCGATTCCTCCTCACTGTATGTTGACCTTTACGGCGGAACCCTCAAGAAGGAATCCATCGCAGGTCTCCCCGTTACCGTTAAGGAATCTGTTACAAAGTTTGAAACTGCTCAGTACATTCTCGAAACTCTCAACTCCAACGGCGTTGACGATATGGTCGTTACTTACAACAAGTATTCAAGCACCAATATCGGCGAGAAGATCACAGACTCCTTTGACCCCTGCTCCAAGCTGGGCGGAAAGAGCAAGTTCAAGGATCTTATGAGCTATGCTGAGTCCAACAACATCAAGCTTTATCCCTCTGTTGATAACCAGCAGTTCAAGACAGGCAACGGCTACTGGAATATGACAAATACCTCCATCAGAGTATCGAACGCATATTCCCAGATCTCCGTTTACGACCTGGCTCACGGTATCGCAAACGAGTACTACAGCCCGCTTTCGCTGTTTACTCCCGCTTCCTACAACAAGGCGTTCACAAAGCTCATCAGCAGCTACAATAAGAACGGAGTTTCAAACTTCGCATTCGGAAGTCTTGCAAACACCATTTACGGCGACTACGGCAAGAAGGCTGTTTCCCGTGAGATGGCTAAGGGTATCGTTACCGATATCTACAGCAGCGCAAAGTCAAGCGGAAGCGTTCTTGCGGAAAATCCTGCGGAGTACGTTCTCCCTTATGCTGATTACCTCACAAACGTTCCCGTATCCTCCAGTAAGTTCGACCTGTTCGATTACGATATTCCCTTCTATCAGATGGTGCTCCACGGCGTAACTCCTTACGCTTCCACAGCAGTAAACAGCGAGGCGAATATCTCCAAGCAGATCCTTACTTCCCTTGCCGCAGGCAGCAACCTGAGCTTCGACTTCGTAGGAATCGAGGCAAGTGACCTGAAGGATACCAAGCTTGACTGCTACTACTACGCTTACTACGCAAACTGGGTAAATGAAGCTTCCGAGCTTTATCAGCTTGCTGACAAGGTGCTCACACCTGCGTCCGATGCAGCTATCGTTTCCTACAACATCTCCGAGGACGGAGACGAGATCGAGACTGTATATGACAACGGCTACACCACCGTGGTAAACTTCGCTGAAAACACAGTCAAGGCAGGCAATGAGACCTACAGCCTTGCTGATTACATTGGAGAGGAGGTCATCGGATTATGAGAGGACTGAACCTTTCCTATGAAAAGAAAAAAGGACTTTACGGCTATGGCTTCATCGCCCTCTGGTTCGTGGGAGCGCTCATATTCTTCATTATCCCCGTTGTCAAGTCCTTCATCTATTCCTTTTATGATGTAAAGCCCGACGTCGGACAGCTCATTATGAGCCCTCTTGGACTTGATAACTACAAGAGAGCATTCATGACAGACCCTGATTTCAGAAAAAATCTGGTATCAGTGCTGGGTCAGACCCTCTGGCAGACACCTATCATCATTATCTTCTCACTGTTCGTTGCTATCATCATTAACCAGAAGTTCAAGGGCCGTACCTTTGCCAGAGCGGTTTTCTTCCTGCCCGTAATCATTGCGACAGGTCCCGTTTACGCTATCATCACCGGTAACCTTGATACCAGCGGAACAGCAGATGCAGACCAGTTCTCCACAATGTTCTCCGCTGACATGGTAGATGAGCTGCTGGAGTTCGTGGGAATCTACGGCTTCAACGACAAGCTCACGGAAATGCTTTCGACAATGACTTCGGACATCCTGAACCTGGTATGGAAGTGCGGTATCCAGATCATCATCTTCCTGTCAGCCCTCCAGGGTATCCCCACATCTGCTAAGGAAGCAGCTGCCATCGAGGGTGCTACCTCATGGGAGTTCTTCTGGAAGATCACTCTTCCCTATGTATCGCCTATGATCCTTGTAAACCTGGTTTACACCATCATTGATACATTCACCGACCCCACCAACGTCGTCATGGAGCAGGTGCTCACAGTTCAGGACGACTGGAAGTACGGTTTCTCGGCGGCGATGGCATGGAGCTACTTCGCAATAGTTCTTATTGCAGTCGGCATTATCTTTTCGATCATGAACAAGATCGTTTACTACGATGATTGATTAAGGAGTTGGAAAAAATGGCAGAAAAAACACTCAAGTCTAATCCCATTTCCGACTACCTTAAAAAGCGTCAGTCGGAAAAGCCTCCCAAGGAGGAGAAAAGATCCCGCAAGGAGGAGCGTGAGCGCTTTAAGAAGCGTCTCGCTTCCCTTACCCCCGCAGAGCAGAAGTACCTTAAGCGCAAAAGAGCATTCGATACCGTTTGGCCCGTGTGCCGTGCGCTGCTGGTAATCGGTCTTTGCTTCGTAATCATCTACCCCCTGCTGTATATGATCACAGCAGCGTTCCGTCCCAGATCCGAGATGAACGACCCCACGATCATCTGGATATCCAAGAGCTTTACTACCAGCAACATCAAGGACGTAGTAAGAGTTATGGACTTCTGGCATACTCTGGGCAACACACTGTTCATCAACATCGGCTGCTCCATCGTTCAGGTAATCACCTGTGCGATAACAGGCTACGGCTTCGGACGATTCAACTTCAAGGGTAAAAACATTCTCTTCGGCGTTGTAATCATGATGATCCTGGTTCCATCACAGATCATACTTATTCCCCAGTATATGTTCTTCCGTTACTTCAATCCTCTGGGAATATGGCACATGATCGCAGGCGACTACATCAACCTTATCAACAGCCCTCTTACAATGTATATGCCCGCTATCACAGCAAACGGACTTCGTGCAGGCCTGTTCATCTTCCTTTTCAGACAGTCCTTCAGAAGCCTTCCCAAGGAGCTCGAGGACGCAGCTTATCTGGACGGATGCTCTCCTTTCAGAACCTTTATCAAGGTAATGGTCCCCAACGCAGGCTCCACATTCCTTACCGTTTTCCTGCTTTCAGTAGTATGGTACTGGAATGACTACTATGTAAGTACTTCGTTCTTCACAGATAACAGCACGATCGCCCTCCAGCTTAAGAATCTGGACGCTTCCCTTACACGTATCCTGTTCAACAACGGTACCGTTAAGGTAAATGCCCGTGAGCTTATCGTTTGGATGGAAGCAGGCTGCCTTATCTCCATCACACCCATCCTTGTAATGTACATCTTCCTCCAGAAGAACTTTACAGAGGGTATCGCAAGATCCGGTCTTACAGGTATGTAATTTAGCGACATTAAATATGAAGTGCTGCGGAACGGTCTTTCCGTTCCGCAGAGCTTTTATACTGCAAAAAGCAAGTGCTGATTTAACCGTTTTACAATTATATATTACGGTTGGATCAGCAGTTGTTTTTTATAAACAAAATAACCGAAAGGAACTAAAGATATGAACCCTTCAACCGAACTTTATTATAACAGTCCCGCAGCTGACTGGAATGACGCCCTTCCCGTGGGAAACGGCAGAATGGGAGGCATGGTTTTCGGAAAGCCTGCCGATGAGCTCATCCAGCTCAACGAGGATTCCCTCTGGTCAGGCGGCTTCAGAAACAGGAACAATCCCAAGGCGTATGATAATCTTGAAAAAATACGCACCCTTATAAGGGAGGAAAAGACCACCGAGGCGGAAGAGCTGTGCGCAGATGCGTTCTACGGCACCAATGAAAATCAGCGCCATTATCAGCCTCTGGGCGACCTGCACATCTGGCAGAGCGTAGGGGAGTATGAGGGATATGCCCGTTCCCTGAGCCTTGACACAGCTGTATGCGTGATAACGTTTACATCAGGCGGAGTAAAATACACCCGCACCGTTATCGCTTCCCACCCCGATGAGGTCATCATCGTCCATTTCTCTGCGGATAAAAAGGGCAGCATTTCCTTTGTCTCCGCCATTGACGGCAGGGACGACAACTATGACAAGAATGAAGCTTATGACGATAAGACAGTTCTTTTCACCGTTTCCGACGGTATTCCCTATGCCTGCGCCATAACGGTAAGGGCAAAGGGCGGTCAGTGCGGCACCGATGCCAACAGGCTTTTCTGCAAGGACGCTGACGAGGCGGATATCATTATCGCCGCCCAGTCTGCATGGAGAACAGGGGATTATGAGAAAAAGGCAGTTAATCAGGCAAAGACTGCCGCAAGAAAGCCCTATGAAAAGCTCCTGACCGCCATATCTCCGACTACCGCTCACTTTTTGACAGATGCAGCCTTACCCTCTCTCCTGTGGGCGAAAGCATTACCAAGCCCACAGATGAGCGCCTTGCGGACGTAAAGAACGGCGTGTATGACAATGAGCTGGTTGCTATGTACTTCAACTTCTCACGCTACCTTATGATAGCAGGCTCCCGTGAGGGAACTCTCCCCCTTAATCTCCAGGGCATCTGGAACAAGGATATGTGGCCTGCGTGGGGCGGAAAATATACCATTAACATCAATACCGAGATGAACTACTGGGGCGCACTTATGCAGAATCTGCCCGAGTGCTGCACGCCCCTTTACGACCATATCGAGCGCATGAGGGAGAACGGCAGAGTTACCGCCCGCAGTATGTACAGATGCAGGGGAGCGGTGTGTCATCACAACACCGATATCTGGGGCGATACAGCACCCCAGGACAAGTGGCTTCCCGGAACCTTGTGGCCAATGGGTCTGGCGTGGCTTTGCACCCACATCTGGGAGCATTTCCTCTTCACCCGTGATGAGGATTTCCTTGCGGAAAAGTTTGATACTCTGGTTGAAAGCGCAGAGTTTTTCCTTGATTACCTGACGGAAAATGACGAGGGCTGCCTTGTGACAAACCCCTCCGTTTCCCCCGAGAACACCTATTACGCCACCAACGGCAGAACGGGAACGCTTTGCAGCGGCCCTTCCATGGACAGCCAGATACTTTACACCCTTTTCAGCGCAGTTATAGGAGCTTATGATATCCTGGGCGGCGACGAGTATGCCAAGACAGTAAGCGACATCAGGGCTGCAAGAGACCGCCTGCCCAAGCCTCAGATAGGCAAGTACGGTCAGATAATGGAGTGGGCAAGGGATTATGACGAGGTAGAGCCGGGACACAGGCATATTTCCCAGCTGTACGCCCTTTATCCTGCGGATATGATATCTCCCGTAAAGACACCTGAGCTGGCAGCTGCGGCAAGAGCCACTCTTGAACGCCGCCTTTCCCATGGCGGAGGACACACAGGCTGGTCAAGGGCATGGATAATCAATATGTGGGCAAGGCTTTTTGACGGCGAAAAGGTCGGCGAGAACATTCAGGCTCTGCTTGCACATTCCACCAGCATAAATATGTTCGATATGCACCCGCCCTTCCAGATAGACGGAAACTTCGGCGGAGGCGCAGGTATAGGAGAAGCTGTTTTTCAAAGCGAATGCGGCGAACTGCATTTCCTCCCCGCACTGCCTCCCATGTGGAAAAGCGGCAGCGTAAAGGGACTTAGAGCACGAGGCGGATTTGAGGTAAGCTTTGACTGGGCTGAGGGCAGCCTTTCATCTGCAAAGATAATTTCCCTTGCAGGTCAGCCCGCAGTGATAAGGACAGATAAAAAGATAACCGTCACTGCAAACAGTAAAAATATATCTCTTGCCGAAAATAACGGCACATATTCATTTGACACGGAGCAGGGAATGGTATATACTATAAGTGTAACTTGATTTACGTTATCTAAGGTAAGGACACAGCGAAAGGAGCATCACTATGAACGAATTTTACAGTCCTCGGCGTGAAAATAAAAATACAAAGGAGACTGCCTATGCAGAGCCTGCCGATGAACTGAATATAGTGGTCGATGACAACGATACGGGAGCGGCATTCTGCTCCAAGTGCGGAAACCGCCTTGATGCGGGGGACGCATTCTGCAGCCGATGCGGAGCAAAGACCTTTGGCTCTTCGCAAAGCCGGACACAGCAGCAGTATTCCCAACCGACGGCACAGGCTCAGACCCAGACGGCTCAGCAGCCCCAGAATGTTTATAACTACAACTATAACTATTCAACTACCACCACCACAAACACCTCCGCAAACGTTAACAGCGGCAACGTAAATTCCTATGCCTATGGTCATGGAAAGCTCAAGGACAAGAGAGTTTCCCTTATCCTCTGCCTGCTGTTCGGCATTTTCGGCGCACACAGGTTCTATGAGGGCAAGATATTCACAGGTCTGCTTTATCTCTGCACCTGCGGACTTTTCGGTATCGGCTGGCTGGTCGATCTTATAATACTGCTCAGCAAGCCCGGATTTTATGAGCCGTGACCATATTTTTAAGCATCGGTAAACATGACGTAACCGAACATATATGCGGATACATCTGCCAAGTGTAAAAATGAATATAGTTTTAATTCACTATAAAAATTGCAGGCTTATTTTATGAAATTTACAAATGGTTCATAATAGTTGCTGATAAAATTTATAAACTTTGGTGAAATATATTATATAATGAGTAATATAGCATATCCGAATAATTTTTAACGATTTCTTATCGGACAGCTTTGTAATTTACGATGCAAAATGACCCTGAGGTCAATAAAACAGGAGGAATAAGATATGTCACTTGGTAAGGTACTTGTAGTTGATGACGATAATAACATCTGCGAACTCCTTAAACTGTATCTGGAAAAAGAAGGCTACGGAGTAATGGTTTCTCACGACGGCGATGAGGCTGTTGTTAAGTTCAACGCTCTCAAGCCCGATATCGTGCTTCTTGATATCATGCTCCCCGGTCTGGACGGCTGGCAGGTTTGCCGTGAGATCAGAAAGAAGTCCAACGAGCCTATAATCATGATAACCGCCAAGAGCGAGACCTTTGATAAGGTACTGGGGCTTGAGCTGGGTGCCGATGACTACGTTGTTAAGCCCTTTGATACTAAGGAAGTTATCGCAAGAATAAAGGCCGTTTCCAGAAGGATCGGTCAGTCCTCTTCCGAGTCTGAGGTAAGAGAAGTTAAGTACGACAAGCTGGTAGTAAATATGACCAGATACGAGCTGAGAGTTGACGGCAAGGTAATGGATACTCCTCCCAAGGAGCTTGAGCTTCTGTTCTACCTCGCTTCCAACCCCAACAGAGTTTATACAAGAGACCAGCTCCTTGATGAGGTCTGGGGCTTTGAGTATTACGGTGACTCCCGTACCATCGACGTTCATATCAAGCGTCTTCGTGAGAAGCTCGAGGGCGTTTCCGACAAGTGGGCGCTCAAGACCGTATGGGGCGTAGGCTACAAGTTCGAGGCTGAGGAGGACAATGCGTAAAAGCATTGCTTCCGAGTATTTCAGCTTGTGCATAGCGCTTATCGCCGCATCACTCATATGTATGTCTGCGCTGCTCATAAGTTTCTCCTTTTCGACATATCTCAATGACAGAAGAACTGTTCTGAGCAATGTTTCCAATGAAGTCCTGTCAGAATACAGGGCAGTGTTGGCGGACGGCTTTGACAGCGGTAATGTCACAGAGATGGAAAACGGTCTCAGAAGCATGAGCAACTGGACAAACACTTTAATTATCCTATTTGACGGCAGCGGTGATGTTTTGGCTTGTTCCGAAGCATCACCTTGTTCGCATTATGGCAAAAAGCTGAACTCGGATGCAATAAAGTCTGCCACCTCAACAGGAAAATACTCCATGGGTACGCTGAACGGCTATTTTGACGGCGCACGCCTTAATCTGCTTTCAAGCTTTGAGGTGCGGGAAGGGCAGACGATGTATCTTTGCATCACTGCTCCGGGCGACCTGCTGGTGGAGTACCTAAAAAGGGCGATACTTGCGTTCCTGCTGATATTTGCAGTGATAATGATAGTTGTGTATCCGTTGCTCAAATACACCATAAGCAGGATACTCAGCCCCGTAAAGGAAATGACGCTGGCGGCAAAGCGTTTCGGCGAGGGTGATTTCTCCGAAAAGGTGAACATATCCGACCAGAACGAAATGGGGTACCTTGCCAATACCCTTAACGATATGGCAAGCTCCCTTGAAGCTATCGAGGAAAACAGAAAGAGCTTTATCTCCAACGTTTCCCACGAGCTGAGAACGCCCATGACCACCATCGGCGGATTTGTTGACGGAATCCTGGACGGCACCATTCCCGAAAGCCAGCATAAGCAGTGAGAACGGTGTCCGAGGAAATAAACCGCCTGGCGAGACTTGTCCGTTCCATGTTGAATATCTCAAAATATGAAGCAGGCGAGCTGGAGCTTCAGACAGAGGTGTTTGACCTTACGAGTCTGACTATCAGGACGGTGCTGCTTTTTGAAAAGCGCATCGAGGCAAAGCACATTGATATAAGAGGACTTGACGCAGGCAGATTTTTCGTCAATGCCGACGAGGATCTTGCTCAGCAGGTAATATACAACCTGACGGAAAACGCTGTAAAGTTTGTTGACGAGGGCGGATATATCTCCTACGATTTCCGCAAGGACGATAAATTTGTCTATGCAGCTATAAGAAACAGCGGCGAGGGTCTGAAAAAGAACGAGATAAACAAGGTCTTTGACAGATTTTACAAAACCGATGAATCCAGGGGTAAGGATAAAACAGGCGTTGGACTTGGTCTTTCCATAGTCCGCTCCATAATAAAGCTTCACGACGGCTCGATTCTTGTACGAAGTAAGCCCGGTGAATATACTGAGTTTGAATTTTCCCTGCCTGTGGGTAATCCCGGCTCGCATCGTTCGGAACAATAATAAGGGGGAATCTTTCCCCCTTTTCTTTTTATTATAATGTAAATTCTAAAAAGGAATGGTCAATAAAATGGATCAGTTTGAAAACAACACTCCCGTTCAGGGCGATACTCAGGGTGAGACTTCTCACAATGAGCCTGAACAGGCGCCAATTCAGGAAGCTCCTGTTCAGGAAACTTCGGCTCGGGAAACTTCCGCTCAGAAAAATGGGCAGGAAAAGCCCCATGACGATGTTTTTGCGGAGCAGAGCTTTGCGGAAACCCAATATCGGCAGACTTCCAACGGATATGCTCAAAACGGTTATGCACAGAGTGGATATGCACAGAATGGATATGCACAGAATGTGCAAGCGCAAAATGCGCAACAGCCATTTGACCCATATCAGCAGGGAGCCGATATGCAGTACCGCTCAATGTACAGTAACAACGGCTATGTTCCCCACAGCCCCTATGCGGCAAATCAGGGACAGCAGGGTCATGCACAGGCGCAGCAGCAGTATGCGCAGTATGCCCAGCAGGGCGGATATGTGGCTTATCCCACACAGGGCGGGGGAGTTCCTCCCGTGTCGGATATACCTCAGAAAGAGATGAAAAAGTCCTCCAAGGCATGGCTCATTATCGCCATTATCTGCCTTGTGGCGCTTCTGGCGACAGTTATGCTTCTGCTGGCGGCAGGTCATAAGAATGACGATAAGGAGATCGCCGGCACTCCATCCGGCAGCGGAGTTACCGTCAATATAAACGTGGCGCCCCACCCTGCGGACGATTCCCTTTACGCCGACAAGGAAACAGGGCTTTTCACCACCGTGGGAGCGGCTGAACAGGTGCTTCCCTCTATAGTAAATCTGTACGGCTATACCGATACTTCCATTGCCGCATACAACGAGGCTTCGGGCATAATCATTTCCGAGGACGGATACATCATCACCAACGCCCACGCTGTGGAGGATATCAAGCGCTTCAAGGCGAAGCTCCACGACGAGCGTGAGTTCGAGGCGACCGTTGTGGGCATTGACACAAGAACAGACCTTGCGGTGCTTAAAATAGAGGCAGATGACCTTGTGCCTGCCGTTATAGGCAGCTCCGACGATATGAAGCAGGGCGAGCAGGTCGTCGCCATAGGAAATGCAGGGGGCTTCAACGACACCGTTACCGTGGGATATGTTTCCTACGTGAACAGAGAGATACAGAGCTACACCAATTATCCCATTACCTGCATTCAGACAGATGCAGCCCTTAACTTCGGTAATTCGGGCGGAGCGCTGGTCAATCTGTACGGTCAGGTGGTCGGAATAGTTGTGAGCAAGTACAGCTCCACAGGCTCGGAAAATATCGGCTTTGCCATTGCTTCTGACTTTGCAGTGCCCATTGCGGAGGATCTTATCGAAAAGGGCTACGTGAGCGACAGACCCAGAATAGGTATAATGTACAGCCTTATCACACCCGAATATGCCGCACAGCTGGACGTAAAGCCCGGTATGCTCATTTCCGAGATATCTCCCGACTGCGATGTTGCAAACACCGACCTCCAGAAGGACGATATCATAACCGAGCTTAACGGCAAGCAGATACTCACCGCACAGGACGTTAAAAACTTCCAGAATACCGCCAAGGCGGGGGATAAGGTGACTGCAAAGGTCTATAGAAAGACTATCACAGGAGAAGTTACCGAGTTTGAGATAGAGTTCACTCTTGAAC
>OBYZ01000893.1_pt1 | contig 17334 bp, 9 predicted proteins | sample 1501501 | NCBI WGS metagenome assembly OBYZ01 (sample SAMEA2580213, study PRJEB22360) | human gut metagenome | biome: human gut; feature: human-associated habitat; material: faeces | place: Denmark | collected 2008/2010
ACAACACCACCTTTAGAGAATCCGTAGGATTTATATGCCTTCAGGATTTTATTTTTCAGAGTAGATCCCCAAGAATCATAATTCTTAACACCCGGAGTATTGATCTGAAGAATATCTGCAAGCTGTTGCATTTCTTTTGGGCCGACTTTCTTACCTTTAGCATTAAAATATCCTATCAAAGGACTCACTCCGGCAGGAACGTCTGTTGCACCATCTGGACGATTACTCAGAGAATTTGTCCAGTCTTTCAGATATGCCTTCTTAAATCCTTCAATTGCGGTATATGACTGATTACTATGGTTTGCACCGTTTTTATAAGCGTACTCCATAGCGTCTCTCAGGTTATTGCCTGAAGTTTCTTTGATTCCAGCTTTGTTTGCATAATCCTTAATCTTTTCATAATGAGAATCCGGCATTACATGAACGGTACAAGTAGCTTTAGCAAGACCACCTCCGCCAATAGCAGTAATGATACATTTTCTTGTCTTAGATTCATCACGCGCCATTAAACCGTTCTTATCAACGCCTGAGGACACACCACGAACTGTACCGTCGGAAGATACCTTTGCAATAGACTCATCAGAACTTTTCCATTCAATATCAGAGTGCTCCGGTTTGCTTGGTGACCATGTTGCTTTAAGCTGTTTCTTGATGTGGCTGTATGTCAGATAAATATCTGTATCACTCAGCTTCAGAGTATAGTTCTTACCAGTCATTGTACCCGGTGTTACATTTCCAGCACCATCTGAAGTATCATTCTTCTTTAAAGTATCATCCAATACTTTATCTGCTGATCCATTGGTACCTCCCTGTCCATTGCTGGCTCCCGGTACTTTGGAAGTGTCCATCTTATAAACGCCTTCCCATGCTTTCGTTGCATTTACGGCAGCAGTATTAAAATCAGCTGCTTTTGTAATCATCTGATCGAATGTCTGAGAAACTTTCATGCCATACTGATCCATTACCTCACCCAGATGTTTGTATGTGCTATCGTAATTTGTTTTTACATTTGAAAGCATATTATTGATAACAGCTTCTTGGAAACTGGTATTCTTCTTGAGTGCATCCAATGTATTATCCAGTGCATTCTCTGCATCCTTCTGAAGATTTTCGTATCCGGTCTTCTTCATTTCAGTTTCATGATTATGAACTGCGTCCTGCATATCCTCTTCTGCGTCTGCAAGTTCTGCTTTTAACTTTTCCAGACGTGCTTTTGCTGCGGCATTCGACGTCCCTTCAAGGGCAGAGATGGAAGCCTTCAAAGCATTGATATCCTTGGACTTTTTCCTGATTGTCTTATCAAATTCATAATATTTCTCTTTCGCATCCAAGGCTTCCAGACGTTTATCAATATTCTTTTGCAGCAGGTCGTTCTCCGTCTTGACCTGTGTCTCATATACAGATAATATCTGCTGCCTGTACTCTGCCATTGAAGAGGATGCATCCTGTATTCCTTTTAACAGTTCTTCTGTCTTTTCTTTGTATTCTTCTGCACTGTAGCATCCATTCTGATACTGCTCTTCCAACTTATCCAGCGCAACCCTGTAATTCGCAAGCTTATCCTTAATCGCATCTATGGATTCCTGCAACAGCAGAACATTTGTAAGACCATTCTGTGTCAGGGAACCATCATCATTATAGAAGCTGTCCTCATCGCCCAACAGCTTCTGCATAGTCTGGTACTCATTAATCACACTGTCCAGCTCATCCTGAAAATCATTAAACGGCTTCCAGCGAAGTTCCATGATCTTATTTTTCAGTTCTTCCGTACTGCTGCCAAGATTTAATATCTGTTCGTCAATCTTAGCAATCGAATCGAGATATTTCTGCGCTTCTTCATTGTTCCAACTGCTAAAATGTGTATCATAATATTCCGCTTTTTCCTGTCTCAGCTTTTGCAATGCCAGAATCTGTCGGTTATTCGTCTTGATACGTTCGGTATAATCTTTCTCAGCTATCTGACGATCCGGGTTATCTGATACGATTTTATAATTAATAGCTGCATCCTGCTTGGAACCTGCACGATCCCAGCGATCCACTGACCATTGCTTCACATTCTCTCTTGCGTCTTGAATCGCCTGTGTCAGTTCCTGAATATGCGTATCTGCTTTTGCATAGGTTGTCTTCAGTTCTGTATACTGTTTTAACATCTCCTGATATGCTTTATCCTTACGGTTATTGCCATTCGTCTTGAGATATTCTGCCATTCTCTTCTGGACAGCCTTCATCTCCTTTGCAGTCCAGTCCTTCTGATACTGTGCATAATCACGCTGCTTCTCAAGATCCTGATAATAAACAGAGCCGATCTTCTGGGACTTGCCATGTGCAATTCTATTCTCTGCCAAAGCTGCATAATAATCTTCTTTCGCTTCTCTCTTACCAATAATCACATCGTAAGAATCATATGTATTGTCAACTTTTGCCTTGGCAAGTTTTAATTTCTGCGCTCTCTTCTCCCGGTTCGTATCTTTAGCATCCAGATACTTGTCCATCCATTCTTTATAAGCATCAACCGCAGCTTTCTGGCTGGCAGATAAAGACTCAACATCAATCGTCTTGCCTTCGTCGATCTTTTTCTTCAGAGCTGGAGTAAGATACTGACTGACCGTAGAGTCTGCTGCTACTTTCTGTGCATAACTCCAGTATTTCTGCATTGCCTGCTTAGAAGCATCAATCTCTTCCTGTGTACTTTTAATTGCTTTGTCATAGTTCTTCTGAGCCTTCGTATAATGACTGGTATCGCTTTCCGCATAATCCGTATACTTAGAAGTCGTCCGATCCAGACGGTTCATGGTTGTTTCTATCCAATCCATTGCGTTGTCATTCAGCTTCTTGATGGCATTCTGAAGAGCTTCGTCTACTTTATCCGCTGCTTCACTGGCAGCTTTGCCTGAACTTTGTACTGCTTTTGTATTATTATTAACGGCAGCCGTGTTCGCTGTTGATGCAGAACTGTTACCTGTACCTGATCCACGATTTCCAGAAGCGATATTTGCCTGACCGACAGAAATCCCACCTCTGACCATAGCAGTACCAGACGCTCTCGCCATTCCACGACTGTTCACGAATCCCTGTTCCAACAAAGATTCGGTCTGCAAATGGTTGAACACAATGCTTCCTGCCGGGATATACTGGAATTCCGCACCATTATCACCAACTGTATGCCATGTTCCAGTCATTGGATCAACGACGATCTCTCTTCCCAGCTCTCCAACTAGCGTCATTCCTCCGGTTTTTGTTCCCCAGTTACCTTTTGCATCTGCATGACCGACCAAATGCGAATAATGTGCTGTACCAGAAGCATGAGCAGTACCACTCGCCCCGCCTGATCCTTTGGATGGTGCGTTTGCATTTGTCCAGTTGACTGTACCTGTCGCAGTAAAACTGGTCTTTACATCTGCCGTATTGTTCGTCCAGTTCACCGTACCATTGGAAGTGTGCATCTGCGCAGCCCATGCATCCACTTTTCCTGTATTATTGTCCCAGTCTACCGTACCATTGGATTTTTTCTCTTCTGCTGCATACGCGTCTACAACAGAAGAATCCACACCTGCTTCTACCATAATTTTCGGTGATAATGCCTGAATGGATGCTGTGATTGTAGCTTCAGAAGTTCCGTCAATTCCCAGTGTTGCCTTAATCTCTGGGGAAAGTCCCTGAATTTCACTGACCAAACCATCCACTTTGCCTTGTGCTTCTGATGTATCAGCTCCTACAGCAGCTTGCAACTCCACATTATTCTGTGCTTCCTGAAATTGCTGTAATAATGACAGTGCATTTCCAAGCTCTCCATCCACCTGTGAAGCATCTACAGACATAACAGCCGGAGCTTCTAGCATCTGTTTTTGTGTTACGCAGTACTGGATCACGGTATTTGCATCATCCACCTGAGAAGAATCCACTTCCAGAGTGCCTTTATACTCCTGCATCTGTGAAATCGTATTATCAAGAGTCTTGATCTTATCTTCTGTACTCTCAATATCCGAAACGTCGATCTGAATATCAAGGTCTTTGTCCCCGGACAGTTCTTCAATCCTGCCCTTGGCTTCACCTGCTGCCATACCCAGATCACCCAATGTCTTGACAGCTTCGTCAGCCCAGTCAAATTCACCGCCGAACTCTTCCATCTCTCCGAACATTGCTTGCACCATCGGAAGTGACAAATTTAATCCATCCGCGAAATCTTGCATAGTACGCTGACCTGCAATCTTATACTCACCACTTGCTTCATCCAGTTCCATCAGTCCGGCTTTTGTTGCCTTTGCACAGAACTCCGCAACATCCAGTCCGGTTCTGTTCCCGTCTGAATCATGGTTAAAATAATGCTCAATACTATTTATATAAGAAGAAACTGCTTCTGCATCTTCTGTATCTACAGAATCCGGGACGATAAAATCCACTGCTGCTTTATAAGAATTTGTTCCTATCCTTCCATAATCCTCAGAATCCGTATTCTGTGTTACATCCTCAATGTGATCCAACGCTCCCATAGCATCGTCAAACATATCTCCTGACTCAGAAGTGTTCTGTTTATCCAGCCAATTCTGATATGCCCCTGTTGCTTCTCTGAGTGATGCAGACAACAGATCAAGCTGGTTACACTGATTCACTAATCCATCATTCTCAGATAACAGTGCATCTATACTACTCTGGATGGTCTGTGCATTCTGGCTTTTTGCATCAGATAAATTTCTCAGTTCATCCTGAAGCCGCTCGATTTCTGCAATGTTCTGCATATATTGCGCCTGTTTTTCCAGTTTCTGATTCTCATTCGTCTGGATTGCTTCCTCTGCTTTTGCTTTTTGCAGTTCCCGGACTTTCTCGGCATTCAGATGTAGTGCGCCATTGTTATATTCCAATGCAGAGGTGTAATCTGAAAGCTCATCTGAATTAAAATCATCCAAAGATATAGACTTCCCTGTTGACTGTGAAGTAAGAACTGAAGTTGCTTTCTCAATCCCGGATAACGCTTCCTGTGCATTTATGATCTGGTCTGCCAAATCTGAGACAGCTTCGGTTGTTGTGTCCACAGAAGCTCCTGCACTGGATGAAATGACTCCTAACTGTGTAAGCATATTCACCAGCTTCGCCACTTCACCGCTGGATGTATCAGAAATAAGTCCACACTCCACTGCTGCATCCACAAGAGCATTAATCTGATCTTCACCTTCCTGTACACCTTCTGTCTCGAAAGCATACTTGAAGTCCGTATCTGTCAAGCCAAGTTCTTTCAGAGAATCTGCATTCTTCTTTATCTCTTTTCCGAACTTTGAAGTGTCTTTTCCCGATAAAGCATCACTAAACTGATTTGCAGCGATAGCCGTATCATTTAACTGATCTCTTACCTCCGAGAACTGATCCGCAAACTGAGACATATCAGAATTTTTTAATAAAGACTGTACCGCCGTATCTACCGTTTCAAACTCTCCTGCTGCCTGTGTGATCTTATCAGAATCGCCTTCTGTCAGTGCATCATTGTAATTCTTTACTGCTTTTGTATAATCATTCAGCCATTTCAGAGCTGTCTGGTCTTTCCCATCAGCTTTAAATGTCTGTTCTTCTGCAACCAGCTTCGCTTCCTGTGCCTGTTCATAAAGATCACCATATTTTCCAAGTATTTCATTGGCTTCTGATAATCCTCCTGATGCATTATCCAGCATCACGCTTAATGTATCAGATTCTCCATACTGTTTCTCAATGGATTTGGCATCATCCATAAAGTCATTCAATGCCTGTTTTGCCGTTACAGAATCCGCTTTAAAATGGACATCCATTGTAATTCCGTCCATTTCCGGTTCTATCGTAAATACTTCATCCCCGTATTCTTTCTTCAGATCATTAATAGATTTTTTGATTGCTTCAGATTCTTTGGAACCATTATCAAGGAATTGTCCAAGATAAGTATGGCGTTTCTTCTCTACTTTTTTCTCTGCTTCCTCAATCCCTTTTTTGTTCTCGTTCTGGAACTGGCTGGCTTCTTTTTGTGAAACCTTATCCAAAAGCGCAATCTGTTCTTCCAGACTTCCATTAATCAGGTCAATCCCGGCTACCTGACTGTGGTAGGAATCTGTCAGTGACTCCTGAATAGATAACAGTTCGCTCTTTGCGCTGGCAGCTTCCTGTTCAGTCAAAGTCCCAGAAGATAATGCAGTACGAAGTTCTGTGATTCTCTCAATGTTATCCTGCAAGGATGTATTGTTTTCCTGCCATTCGGTACCTGCCTGTTTTGCGGAAGATACCGCTTCCTCAACAGAATGTTGATATGCACTAAACGCAGATACGGCAGCCGTTACCCCAGCAGCCACCAGAATAAGTGGATTCGCCATTAATGTAGCCCACAAACCAGATAATGCACCAGATAAAGAGAATGTTGATGCCGCTGCTGCACCTTCTGCGGTTGACAAGCCCATTGCTGCTACCGATGCCTGTGCTTCTGCACTGCTCATTCCCTGATTTGTCAGAATTGCTGCCCTCTGTGCATCCGTTAAAGCAGTACTGGACAGAACAAGTCTGGTCTGTGATTCCGATAATCCCTGTGTCAGCGTCAATAATCTCTGGAAAGAATCATCCGGGATATTTACTGCCCTGCTCAGATTCAAAGCATTTCCAAGATTTGAAAGCTCCCGGAATGCCGCTACAATCTGCTGAATTGCATACACTCCACCTGCTGCACCAAGCCCTGCAATGGCAGACTGAACCAGATTAATGTTATTTGCAAAATCCACAAGACTCTTGGAACCGTCCAGAAAACCTGAATACAAGTCGCTGGATACGGTAGATGTAGCCAAATTTTCAAGACTTGCTTTCAGTGCGTTGGTCTTTGCTTCCAGTGAAGTCAGGTAATTATCCTCAAATTTTTTCTGTGCGGTGCCGTCTGCATTTAACGCGGTTTCTGTTAAAGACTGCACTTTATCCCAGTTGTCAAACATGGCAATCAGTTTGTTATACTGGTAGGTACCTGCCATAGCTGTTGCAACTGCTTTCTTTGTATTTCCATCAAAGGTAGACCACTTGCCTGCAACTTCATCAATGATCGGTTCCGATTCTTTGAACTGTCCATTCACGTCACGCATGGAGATTCCTACTTTATTCAGGACTTTCTCCACATCATTCAGGCTCTCACCTGTTTCAGAATCTACAAATTTACCAGCCTTAATCTGGTTCATTCTGGAAAGAATACTCTTCAAGCCTGTACCAATCGAATCATCACTGTCCTGTGTTACGTCCTTGATTGTTGCAATCATGGCAGCAGTTTTCTCCAGACTGACACCTGCATTATTCGCCTGTGATGCAACTTTTGTCAGTGCCTGTCCGATTCCTCCGGCATCTGAAGCAGATTCCAAGTCGATACTCGTCAGTACATCATTAATATGCCCTGCCTGATCCGCATTCATCTGGAAACCGTTCAGAGTTGCAGTCAATACCTCTGACGCATTCTCCGAATCCATCTGTGCATCTTTGGATAGCACCATACTGTCTTTGATAAGCTGATTAGTCTCAGACATGGAACGTCCCTGTCTTAACCAGCTGTCCGCAGATTTCGCTACATCCGAAGTGATACTTCCAAGTTCCTGTCCCAATGCATTGTAACTCTGCGTCAGATCACTTGCATAAGAACGGCTCTCACCTGTAGCCATTGCAAGGTCAGTTTCCAGATCATTAAATTCCTTCACGGTTGAAAGAGCTTCTTTCCCTGCATCTGTAACCTTATACAGACCATCCTGCATCAGGTTCGCCAGACTGTATGCACTGAAAGCTTCCCTGAAACTGCTTCCCAGAGAAGAAAAGATACTCTGACTTCTCTGTCCTGCTGTATTTACACTTCCAAGTGCCTGCTGCAACTGTGTAAGCCCGGAAGTATCTGTCTGTGGAGCCGTGACCGGAACTTCTGCCTGTATATTCCCGGTATTTGCCGCCTGAGCTGTAGCATCCGTGACCGGATCAGTGTTCACTCTCAGATCAATCTGAATATCCGTAATGCTCTCCACTGTTGCCCGGAGCTGACTTTCAATCTCTTCTGCATCCACTTTAAAATGCACCGGAAGTTCCAGTTCATTCAGAGCAAGATTCAGGTCAGACTGTAAGGATTCCCGATCAACCTGAAGATTTACCTTCACTGGTTCTTCCCCGGTTCCAAGCTGTCCCACGGCACTTCTAAGCTCTGATATCAGTTGTTCGTCATTGATCTTCAGGTCAACATTGAGAGCTTCCCCTGCTTCTGTCCCTGCGCTCTGTACTGCGGAACGAATATCTGAAGCAATTTTCTCAGTATTCACTTCAACATCAAGGTCGATCATTGTTTTCGCTGCTTCTGTTGCAGACATGAGATTTGTCTGTAAAGCATCTTTCAGCTGTGTACCTGCTGCTAACACCTGCTCCGCTATCGAATCTGTCATAGCTGTAAAGTCTGCACCTTTCAGATCACTCACGGAAAAACTCTGTGTCATATCAGCTCTTGCCTGTTTCATCAGATCAAAGGCATGAGTGATCTGATCCACCTGATTCATCATATCTGTAGAAAAGTGTTCCGGGAATAAGCTGGTCATTTCTCCCCAGATGGAATCTATAGATACGCCCTTTGCGGAATCCCTGACAATCTTTCCGATATTATTTTGCAGCAGTTCCTTATAGGCATCACCACCCATTGCTTTTTTCAGTTCATCCGATACATAAATCTTCTTATCTTTAAAGTAGTTGAAAAAATCATCATAAATTCCGGTCTTGCCCTGAACAATCTTTGCATTCTTTGTAACAGTATCAGACAGATTATTCAACCCGGAATAAAACCCGGAAGCATTCTTAAAATCAAAATCACTGCCATTCCAAGTCTTGCCTAAGCTGGACACCATCGTATCCATCTGTTTCTTCATCCTGCTCAGCACATTCTTATCTGAGATATTGAAAGAACCTGCCAACTGTTCTGTAATAGAAGAGGTATCAAACTTTGTCTGCCTGATACCTCTCTCAATACTGCTGCCGAGTTTCTTTGCGGAATCCTGATTTACTTCCACATCAATCTTCAGTTTATTCTTTTTGTTTAGAAATGCTTCTAATTTATTCTCTGCTGCCGCTGTATCAAGTTCAGCGGTTATCTTCGCTCTAAAATCTTCTGCCATTAAGCATTCACGCTCTCTTTCTGTTCATCTTTCTGTTTTATTTTTTCTAACATCATCTGAATTTCCATCAATTTTTTTAATGCTGTATTTTCAAGATAAAGACTTTCTTCTGTACCATCTTCTTCGTAAGCATCTGGATCATAGTCTTCTGTATTTTCAACCAGTTCTTCAATAATATCTTCAGTTTCTTCGTCTATATTCTCAGAATCATCCTCATACCCAAGAAGATTCGCAATCTGTCTGTGCTTGTCACTCAGTTCATCGAAAAACCACTCCATATCATCATCTGTCATAAGCTCAGCCAGAGCAAAACTAACCTTACGCTTCACTTCTGCTGTATAACAGCCCCAGACATCAAGCGCAGCAGAGTAAACCTGCTCCGGTGATTCAACCTCTGGTATGTATTTTTCAATAATCTCCCAAACGTCTCGCTCTATAAGCTCTACGCCATTCTTATCAAACAGTTTCAACACTTCATAATTTTCTTTCGCAGACAGTCCATGCAGGATTCCATCCACTTCCAGACATAAATAAACGCCTTTCTTCTCCACAACTTTACCGCCGAATACTTCATACTCTGGATTGTATTCACTTCTTACTACCATCTTCATGCCAACTTCTACTTTATCCATAACATCTGCTAATTTCATGATCCTTGTTCTCCTTTATTCTCAATCGTATTTTTATTGTTCCGAATCATTTCTTAATGAAACCTGCTGCCGAATGACTGCTGTATGTGTGCCGGGATTCTGGACATTGTATCAGCCCAGAATCCACCGTTACCCAGCAATCCACCATTCTCAGCATAACCGTAAATCGTTCTTGTATCTCTCCCAGAAGGACTGTAACCGTGTCCTGTGTTCAGACTGATCTCACCTGTAGACACAGAACCGCCACCGCTGAAGTAACTCTGTGGTGACATACGCAGCATTCCTGTACGGTGATATCTTCCTTCTGAGGAACTGTAAAATCTGTCAACGTTCCTGTACAGATCATCCAGAGAATCGTCCACAACCTCTTCTGTTGCTTCTGCTACTTCTTTCTGAAGTGCCTGCACAAGTGCTCCCCAAGATGTAAATGTTCCGCTCATAACTTCACCATTCCTAGCACTTGCTGTAATCCAGTTTCACTGATTTTGTCTGGCTTAACCATTCTGAAAGAGCATCTTCCTCAACCCGGTAACTGCGTCCGATCCGAATACTCGGAAATCCTTCTGCTCTCATCAATGCTTCTGCCTGTTTGTGTCCGATCTGCATGATCTGTTGTAAGTCTTCTGCTGTATAAAATTTCATCTCTGTTGTTCCTCGCTTTCTTATTTCATATTTTTCATGTCATTCTTTATCAGAGTTGTAATATAGTTCTGTAAAGTCATACCACGCAGAGTAGCAAATAACTTCAACTCTCTATGGAAATCTGGCTCTACTTCTATAGAAATCCTCTTCTTACTATTCTCAGTCATTGTTAAAATCCTCCTTTTTCGTTAGTTATATATCATAATGATGCATCTGCATCTTATAAAAGTTTGTTCTCTCATATACCGGACGCTAAGCCAGCTTCGATTTTTGTTGTATTTACGGGCTTTAGCGCCGATATTTTTTCGGACATTCTGCAATTTTTATGTACTTTTGTGCAGAGAAAAAGTTTCTTTCCTCATATACCGGACGAATTTGCATCTTCGATTTTCCTTGTATTTACAATGGTTCCGGCACTTTTTTCTTCTGATATTCTGCAAATTTTGTGGAAAAAGTGAAATACAAAAGTTCATCCTCTCATATACCACATGAATTTGCATTTTCGATTTTTGTTACTTATAAAGGGTTTTTCGTTGATTTTTTTCAGACATTCTGCAATTTTGGGCGAAAAAAGTTATTCCCCTCATATACCACACGCTAAGTCACCTTTAATTTTTGTTATTTTTAAAAGGTTTTACGCTGATATTTTTTTTGAATTCGTGTAATTTTTGGCGAAAAATGAAACATAAAAGTTCATTCTCTCATATACCACACGCTAAACCATATCCCATTTTCCTTATATTTACAGGGTTTTAAGACAATTTTTCTTCTGATATTCTGCAAATTTTGTGGAAAAAAGTTCATTCCCTCATATACCACACGAATTTGCATTTACGATTTTTGTTACTTATAAAGGGTTTTAGGCTGATTTTTTTTCAGATATTCTGCAAATCTGAAGAATATGTACTGCTGCATGTGTTTTTTCTTTCCTGACCAGGCATTCTGAGCACTCAAATTTTTTTCTGTCGTTTTTTGAATTGAGTTTCTTCTTAATACAATACATTTCTTCTATCAAGTTGAAAGCATCCCCGGGGGAAAGAGCTGGATACGAACATGAACTTACCAAACGTTCTCCATATATAAAAGCAGAGCACATAGAACCACATGGATTCCATACGCCCTGCCTGCTCAAATTCCTTCTGCCGCTTTTCTTTTTTTCTTCATTTTCTCGATAAAATCATCCACATCAGGATATTGTTCTCTGACGATTTTAAATATCTCCACCACTTGACCAGCATAATCCTTTATAAGTTCTGTCTCTTTTAGTAAATCAGTCAAATAATATCCCAGCAAAATTTTCTCTTCTGGCTTCAGTTTTGTTTTATATGCCTTTGCTTCCGTACATCTATTACGAACTGACTTTATAATAGATTCCACAATAACACAGAGCATCTTTTTCTGGAGTTCTTCAGTTTTCTCCCTCTCCGGTATAAACTCCTCAATTTCGGACATATCTTCAATGGTTATAAGATTGTACCTCTTTACTCCGTATTTCTCCAACTCTTCTTCAAACCAAATTTGTATCTCCAACAAAATATCGAAATAACATCCTCTCTGGATTGCCTGCAATTCTGAACTCACTCTATACTCTTGAAGTAATTCTCCCATGCGAGTCTGATATGTCTGTAACAGCTCATTATCAGGAACAGTATGTTTACATTTACTATTTTCATACCGTAATATTCCTTTTGGCATAACATTCTTTTTATAATGCATTTTTTTACAGATTCGCGTAACTGTATTAGATTTTGCAGCATCCATACAGATATTCCTGAATACATACATAGCATTAAGATAATCCGGTTTATCATCTTTATTCAGTCTTACATACCTTATTCCATCTATAAGCGCATAAAGATTACGTCCTAAGAATGTAATATATATTATAGATTGAGATACATACACTTCATCCATCTGTCCTCGTTGATGCCAAAAATCAAGCCAAGTACCTCGTTGCAACATACATTTAAACAGATACTCGAAATCTTCCTCTGGAAAAAGATTTTCTGCACCGTTGTTTTTACGTTTATCTACGATCACTGGCTCTTTGAGTTGTTTCGTGAAAATATAACTCTTTTTTGATTTATGTGTTTTCTTATTTTCTGGATGAAAAAATTCATATGATGACTCGATCTCTTTGATCTGTTTTATTTTCTGATTACCTGTAGATTCTTTCCATCCAAGTACACTACAAATTTCTCTGTATGTGTACTCTTTGTTTAACTCCAACATGATTTATCTCCTTTTTTGTCTTGTTTATTTCCTGATATGCGCAAGCAAGCTTGCTTTCTCTGCTCTTCGCTTCGCTCATCGGCAGATAGTAATTGTCCGAAAGTCCATATACTATAAGCAATTTTTATCATATTTTTCCAAAATTGTCAACTTCAAATCCCTATATACGGCTATTATATTTATATAGGGATTTGATTCGGACAAATTTGGAATTAATTCAGAATTTTTCCTTGCAGATAAATATTTTTGAATGAGCGCAGCGAATGAAAAGAAAGGGCTTGCGTAGCAAGACCGCATATCAGGAAATGAATCTGACAAATTCGTATTTCAATCTCTCATATCATAAGTAAATAATCGGTAGTAACATCTAAATTTATCGTAATCAGTTCTTCATTTTACAGTTGACTTTTAAGACATCATGGCATATGATAATAGCTAATGAATGTAATAATAAGTTCCATAGAACCAAACTTCTATCTGGAAGAGAAGATACTCAGAGGTCACTACTCTGAGTTTTTTCTTTTTATTATAGATGATTTAAGCGTCTTCCCATTTTGGGAATCTGCTCTTAGTATACTAAGCAATGGATGTCCAATGTATGGACTCCCTCTGTAACCACTCATACGATTATTACGAGCAGTTTTACTTTTGGGAATAAGCTTTTTCTCAGGTACCAAAATGGTAGATGAGCTTTGCTGGCATAACTCTGAACTAGTAAACTGTCAGAATAGGTATCTCCAAATTGGAGATACCACCATATAATCCTAAATCAGAACTCCTTCTACTTACTGTCGTGAATCACGACGGTATTCCAATCTCAAAGATATTTTGTCGTTGAGTTCATTACAAGTAGGGAGTAACGATTTGTTACACCCTTTTAATAGAGGAATATTATTTTATAGCACATCCCTGCATAAGGAGTCTGCGATTTGTCGACCCCCTCAGATTGTTAGGGGGTCTGACTTTAAGCATCCCATATCAATTATGCACAATCAGAGTCGCAGATTCAAAAGTCTGGACTTTTGACCTTATTAAAAGATGCCCCGTCCTGAAGACGCCCCATCTGCTAACCAAATATAAGATATAACCACTGCCCTGATTTAAGGCGTTGGTTTATAAAATAAACTGTCCCGTCGTTTTAACGGTTCAGAGTCTTCTTATAATAATTGTAGGGATGGGCGTTTTACCCACTCTTTAATATAGATGATGGGACATTTCACCCTACATAATTATTAATCACTCGGAAGATTTTTCCGAACAGTTTTTTATCCACTTTTTCTCAACAAGCTCAATACCATTTCGATATTGACTTTGCCGAAGTATTTCTTACAGATTCTGGAGGTACCCCGCCTACATTATGGGCGGGTCATTCAAAATTATTCCTCTCTAGGTTTGGACAATTATTCCGAACCTTTTCATAGATACAAACATTGTTTTTCTACAGTCTCATCGGACTTTATTTTTTCAGTGAGTATAAAAGTACACCACATACAGCAAATACCAGAAATAACAAGCCCTTTCTATGTTGAAAGTACCCCCGGTACCTGTCCCACCCTCGCCCCGGTGCCCTGCTCTTATGCTCCTGCTGCTGTGTAATCTGCTATGTTCTCCTGCTCCAGATCATACACAAACGCTTTTCAAGCTGTATCTCTCAGTAAATAAAATATTTCCTGTCCTGCTGCCCGTCCCGGTGGAATCTATAAAAGAATTGCAAACCTTCCCCGGGAAAGAAATGCAACTGTCTTCAGGCAGTAGCCACATAAGAGCATATAGAAACGATTTTATACAAGGCTCTGCCGTTTCTGTTGATCTGATGTTTATCTCCCAGTGGATTAAGGCTCACAAGTTCCAGTTATCTGGTGCTTCCATTCATGCAGAAAATTACCAGTGTTCACCTGTATAATATTGCATTATCTTCATTTTTTGTTGTGCTTACTGATATTATTTATCCATGGCTGTATAGTACGTTGTACGGTTCATACAGCGATCTTAACCTCGTCTGGCTAAGTTCTCCGGGTAGCTCTATAGCGTGGCTCCTAGCGTCGCTGAGTGCGTTTTACGCCCAGCTAAGCACCTGTCGACAGCCCTGTTGAGTCCTCTGTCCGGTGCCTGTAACATAGCTCCGGTCATAGCTCTGTTGCGCTATTCCTGTTGGCTTTATTCCTGCTGATAATTCTCTTCTGGTATCAGTTTCATACTTACTTCAGATATCTGTTTTCAGAGCTTTACACGCCTGATTCTGTTAGCGTTACACTTCCAGATTCTCACACCATCCTGCATAATCTTGTGTTGTGCTTTCATTTCTCTGTTGCTGTTGTAAACTCCAGTACTTCCTACTCTGTAGGTATCATATTCACAAACATAGTAACCACAATCTTGTTTGTTATTCCTGCTATACTGTTGCCGATCTGCTCCAGATCACAACGCCTGCAACAACATCTTGCAGACTCCGAACCGGAACCAACTACGGATATCAACGCGCAAAAAAAGAAGCGGTATCTCTCAACCGCTCCTATATTACTCGCCTATTATGTAGTTGACTGCTTTCTCTGCTTTGCTGCTTGCTGATACTATAAACTTGTTATCACTCTTCAGGACTTTCAACCAACTCTGAATATATGCAGCGGAGTTTCTGAAAGTCTTTATTGTTTCGATTCCTAAGAGATTCATAAGAGATGCGCTGCCAATCTCTGCAACAAGTTCCTCTTTGCTGTATGTCTCACTTCCGAACGCTGCATCTGCTCCGGTGTGTAATCTGTCAAGTCTGTTCTTGTGTCCGGTGCTGTGTGTCAATTCATGGAATGTTGTACTGTAATATTCGTTAATATGCTTGTACTGCTCTTTCATTGGAACCACAACTCTGTCACGGGATGGACTGTAAAACGCTTCATTACTTGCGCATTCCTCGAATGTGATGTGCTCACGTTCTACATACTCTGTGATAATCTTGTCTGCTGCTTCTATCGGTTCCACTTCTGTGAATGGTAGCGTCAGAGGTTCAACACCATCAACCTGTGAGATGTGAAAGACATTGTAATATCTCAGCATTGGGATTTTCCTGACTTCTTTCTCTCCTGTGTCTTCGTTTGTTTCTTCTTTTTCTAATATCTTCCAGAAGACTACAAACTCTGATTTCTCACCTTTACGGATGTGACCGCCCAAATCTGTCCACTGTTTAAATGTAGCATATTCTCCGGTGTGCTGTAAAAGCATCTGATTAATAATACTGTATGGTTTCTTGCTGATCCGGTTATATGCTCCTGATCTAACTCCTGTCCAAGGTTTCTCCCATGGAATGTTACCTTTTTCAAGTTCTGCAATAATTCTCGCTGTTACCATTTCATATACATTTGCTTTTGTTGCTGCCATAGTTTATAACCTCCGTAAAACTTTTTATTTGTTATTTCGTTTGTTCTGTTGCTTTATGAGGTTATTATATATTGGTACTAATATATTTTCAATTCGCTTTTTTCACAAATATATCAGATTTTAATTGTGCAGAATATATAATAGTACCAATATATTAACTATAAAAAAAACAGACCGTATACAATACAGCCTGTTCATCTCATATTATTACTTATATCTTTTTCAATTTTTTCTTTTATTGCGTCCCGAATAAATCCTGCTTTAGTATATTGAAATCTTTTACAATGTTCTTCTAACTCTTCTGCTTCTTTAATAGGCATTGACAATTTTACCTGTTTATAGTTGTTATCAAAATATTTCTTATTTGCTTTTTTCTGCGCATCAGATACAGTCATCCGTTCACCTTCTTTCTTTATTATGTATATATTAGCACTAATATAGTTTTGCGTCAACAGCAGAAAAAGCGCAATATATTGGTACCATTGTATATTATTTACATATTTGTACCAATATATTTGTGCATCATTCCATCTTGATTTTATATTGGTACCAATATATAATTGAGTCATCAAATGAAACACAGCAACAAAGAAAGCAGGAAAGACCGGATGAAGCGATAGGGCGGTTCACAAGTAACATGGTAGTTATGCTGACAGATATATCAGATGGAGTGAATGCAGAATAAACATGATCCGGCAAAACAGTTGAAGAAAGCAGGAACAACAGGGCAAGAAAGCACAGTGTTCATACTACTTGAAGAAAATGAACAGTCTGAACCAATCAGAACTTTACCCCTCAACCAAGAAGTTGTTAAGCGGAAGAATCAACGAGCGAGAGGACACAGTACTTTGTTGCTGAGTATCATTTAAGCAACCGGATCAGCCGAAAGCATCCACAAACTTCAAGCCATATACCTGTGAGTGAACAGTATAGTAGCAATAGTCAGGAAGATGCTTAAAGGGTTGCTACTTATAAGAAATCAAATCTCAGGAGGATAAACATATGTGTAGAACAATGAACGAATTAGAAAAGGTTATTGCAGATTACAGATCACTCAAAGCCATGAAAGAACAGCTCGAAGAAGAATTAAAAGCTGTTGAACGCGAAATTATCGGCTACATGGACGCGAACGAAAAATTGACTGAAACTGGTAACGACTTCACAGTTAAACTTTCCACCTGTGAAAGAAGAACTCTTGACAGCAAACGTCTGGAAGCTGACCTCGGTTCCCTCTCAGAGTATCAGAGAATCAGCCAGTACAGAAGATTATACGTTAAATAAACTGCTTATCCTTCCGGTGGAGGTCAACCGGAGAAAGGTGAGAA
>OBYZ01000900.1_pt1 | contig 17122 bp, 10 predicted proteins | sample 1501501 | NCBI WGS metagenome assembly OBYZ01 (sample SAMEA2580213, study PRJEB22360) | human gut metagenome | biome: human gut; feature: human-associated habitat; material: faeces | place: Denmark | collected 2008/2010
TATTCGGTTTTTTATCTCAACTGGCTTATAACTCGGGAATTTTATCTAAATTTGCATAAGGATTCCAATTCTGTACCGATGCAAAATAAAGCCTATACAATCATTGTTATTATCTCTATACTATTCTACGGATGCCTTGACTCCAAGCGGACGAAGACACTCGGAGAGAACGAATATTACATAGGTGAAAGGCTGGCCTCAATCTCTGCTGATGAAGATTCTACTTTTTGGATAGGGGGAGAGTCGGGAAAGGTGTGGCATGTAGACGGAGACAAAGTGTCGGCTTATATTACCGGCACAGACAGAATCTACAAAATTGCTACACGACCCAATGCCGACGGTGACACAATCTGTTGGCTGGGAGGACGTAATTCCGGTCTTCAAGAGTGGCGGTTGTACCGGGGTAAGATGAGTCACGAACGGACTTATGACATACTTTTTAAAAATAAAGAATACTCAGCCTACGATTTTATCATTACAGCAAAGGGTATTTTTACGGCTACCAGCCAAGGCCTCTATTTATTGCGGAGCGACAAGAGCTTTTCGTTATTGTATCCTGCCCTTGACAGTCCGACGGCTAAGGCAGGCATGCCCTATATCATCTACAACCTGTGTCCTTACGGCAGGGACTATCTTTTTGCCGCCTCCATCAACGGACTGCTGCGGATAAATTTGCAAAGTGGCAGTATCTCCCTGTTACATAAAGGCGAAAACATACAGTATGTGACGGTGTTTGGAAATGAGGTGTGCGCTCTTTCGGGAAAGAGAATCTATATTGAAGACGTATGGGGAAAGTCTGTCAGAACGGTTGACCTGTCTTTCGTTCCCCGTTTCTACTACCGGGTGGGGAATGTGCATTATATCCTGCGCAGCCATTCCATGGTCATCAGCGAAGATTTGCGCCATTTTATTACCATCCCACTTAGAAGAGATTTTCCAAAGGGATGCCACAATGTGTTGCTCCCCGATTACCGTTCGGAGACCTCTATTTTTGTCACCGACAATGCATTCTGGCGAATCCCATTCCACTCCGGCTATTTCAATAACAATGGGATTGTGGTCTCTGCCTGCGCTAATAGTCGTGAAGCTTACTATCTGAATAGTCAGAATGAAGTGTTTAGACAGCCTGCTGGCGACAGTGTGGCGGTGAAAGTGTATTCGCTCCCCAAGGAGGAACAGGTGACGGAAATGGTTGTTACCGACAGTAGACGATTGATTTATGTAAATGATCGTTCAGACCTGCGGGCCGTGGATATTAGTGGCAACAATTTGCGGAATGAGGTGTTGTCTAATATCAGGACGCTTTACCATTCTGACAAGAAAGTGACAGCCCTTCATCTTGAAGAAAAGGGTCGGGAAGATAGAATTTATCTGGGTGTACAGGATGGTTTGGTGGTCATTGACAGGAATGGTGTGGCCGGCTCTGTCAAGGGGATGGAAGACAAATATATCACGTCTTTTTTCTCGTCCTCCGGCATGGATGGGATTTATATGGGAACGATGGACGACGGCATACTATATGCCGATAAAGGACGGTATTTTACTATCCCCGGGTCGAGACGCTTGACCTTTATTCGGGATCTGTTTGTCTCGGGTGGCTATCAGCCGGCCTTGACAGTACTCACCAATCACACATTGGTGAGACCGAGCCGACAAGATACGCTCAGCCTGAACGGGTATAATCGTCTCATTCCTGTTGATGATTCGCTTTTTTATGCTTTTCCTGAGTTTGGCGTGCAGAAATATGCCATAGTGAATGGGAAGATGAAATATATAGGATATTACTTTAAAGATATCCGGTTCAATGCGAAAGCCTCTTTCTGCATAGGCCGCACGTTATATCTGGTATCGGAAATCGGTGTACTGAAGCTAAAGACAGAAGAAAAAAATGCACCCGAATACGTGGCCTTCGATACCAATGTGGGCTCCATTCGTATGGTGTTGTTTGTATGTTTGGTCGTATTGGCTTTGACGGGCATATCTTTTTGGATGCATACTCGCAGAAGACAAGAACGGAAGCGACAGATACGATTGCGCATAAGCGATTTAAAAGAACGTACTTTGGGAATGGAAACGATGGCCGCACTGCTGAGTGAAGACGAGCAAGAGCAGATCAGACAACTCATGGAAGATATTTATATGTTGGAAGCAGGAACCGGGCAGACAAGTAAGCAGATTAGCATGCTTTCCGAGCGCATCATGTATAAAAACCGTGATATGGCACTCTTGTTGTCTAAAATGTTGAAGAAACAAATAGGAGAGTTACAGCATATTGAGGCTTACGACTGCATCAAGATGCTTGAAAAATCTGAGACGGCATTGGCACAAGATAAGGTTTCGGAGATAGGCGAAAGAGTCATGAAGAATGGTTTATGGTTGGAACAATATCGGAAGTTTATAGATAATGTGAGGAAGTATAGGTCGGCAGTGGATGATTGTTTAATAATACGATATGTCAATGGCATGATGGAACGGCATGTTGAGGTGCTGTGCAATGCCCTTCGCCATCGCCCTATGGTGGAGATGAAAGAGGACATGGAGAAGGCAGAGGCTGATTATAACCATATTTTCACTGATGAAACCCTCTTGAGACTTACCGATGCACTCCGTCATTTCCGAGAGCGGGTGTCAAAATTGCCAGTAGACGGGGTGAGTACAGCTCTGTTGGAAAGTATAACTAAGTTGGAAACTGTGGCAGCAACACTTCCCCGTCTCGAAATGTTGCATGTGATGAAGCGTGTAGAGGCCGAATTGTCACAGCTGGAAATACGCCGACAGCTCATGGAAGAGATGGAGTGCTATCGCCGTATGAGAGAAGAAGTTGTTCAGGAATACGGCGAAGGGGGGCATAGACGAATGGATGTGAGGTTGGAGGTGAAAATTTCAGACTACACACAGGATGTAATCAGTAGGATAGACAAATTGATCATACGATTATACGACGATTTTCTCTTTACGGACAAAGAGGTGTTTGAGCATGTGTTGAATTTCACAAACTTTACCAATCAGCAGGCTCGTGTATTGGCTCTGCTGATAGCCAATCCGAAAGTAAAAAGGGTTTTGCTGCCGGGAATGCTTGGTATGTATGGAAACCTGAATCCGGTTATCAGCCGTTTGGTAAATAATAAGATTAAACCCAATGAGGGATGGTTGCAAGCTTATGTTGAGAAACATCCGGCCGGTATTGTTGCCTATATCCTGAGACTGACCGAATAGACCTTTGTAATAGCCTCTTTACATGTACTTTAGAATAGAAAGTTGCAAAAGGTTGCATTGTTTATTTTGTACGAAATAATGGAATGCAACCTTTTTTTGTGTCTCTTTTTATCTATCTTTGTGACATGCCTAAAGCATTATTACCGAATAATTGATTACTATAACCATTTAATTTACCTTGAATAAAAATGAAAGGGTCAATATCAAACGAAAAGCAGAAAACACAGACTGATAAGATCGGTAACCGTTTTCGGTTGAGGAGGATAATCGTCTTTTTATTCCTCAACTGTGTTGTTGGCACCTACGCACAAACAGAAAGTAAAGATGTCAGGACACACCCTGAAAGTTATTTCCTGAAAGCAGGAGATGTGGTCAACAGTCTGGAGCTGCTTCCTGCTCCACCCGAGCAAGGCAGTGCGCTCTTCAAGTATGACGAAGAACGTTATCTGTGGGGAAAGAACCAACGTGAAACTCTCCGAGGAGAGCAGGCAGCAGCAGATGCCAATGTTGAAGGTGAAGGAGTGCCACAGGCTTTTTCAGAGTCATTTGGCATTCGGATATCGAAAGATCAGACTCCGGAAATATACCGGTTGGTTCTTAAAATGCGTGAGGATGCCGGAGATTTGTCCACCAGATTGGCAAAAAAACATTATATGCGGGTACGACCGTTTGCATATTACAATGAACCGACCTGTAATCCTGCCCAGCAACAAGAGCTGGCTTCTAATGGTTCCTATCCATCCGGACACACTGCCATAGGTTGGGCCACAGCTTTGGTGCTGGCCGAGATAAATGTCGATAGACAAAATGAAATCTTAAAGCGAGGATACGAAATGGGGGAGAGCAGGGTTATTTGCGGCTATCATTTTCAGAGTGATGTGGATGCGGCCCGCTTGGTAGCAAGTGCTGTCGTGGCACGGCTACATGCCGACAAAGGTTTTGTCAGACAGTTGGCGAAGGCGAAGAAAGAATTTAAGCATCTGATTAAAGAGGGTAAAGTGGTATTGTCCGAGCTCCGTGGCGATTCCGATTGATATTAAACACGATAATCTAAAAACATTAAAAAAACCTGATATGAAAACCAAAAAGCGACTATTTGTTATCCTGTATATGTTAGCAGTTTGCTTTCATGCAATGGCACAGAATGCTATTATCACAGGTGTTGTGGTAGACGAAGATAAAGCTTTCCTGCCGGGTACCACTGTTTGGTTGAAAGGTACAAACAACAAAACCATCACAGACATCAACGGAAGATATACGTTGTTGTCTGTACCGAGGGGAAAGAACGAAGTGCAATTTTCTTTCGTAGGCTACGAAAGTAAGACGATGGAAGTTGTCGTGAGAGATAATGAAACGCGCACCATGAACGTCAATATGCAGCCTGCGAGTATATTAGGGGCCGAGGTGGTCGTCAGTGCCCAAGCCAAGGGGCAGACGGCAGCCATCAACAGACAACTCAATGCCTCAGGAATTATCAGTGCTGTATCCGGTGAGAAACTTAGCGAATTGCCCGATGTAAATGTTGCTGACGCTATCGGTCGTTTACCGGGGCTGATGGTTGAGCGCGATGGAGGGGAAGGACAGAAAATTATTATTCGCGGTCTGGATCCCAAATACAATTCAGTCGCTATCAATGGCATGAATTCTCCCTCCACCAGTTCCAGTGACCGCAGTTCGGATTTGAATATGATTTCCCCCGAGATTGTTGGTGGAGCTGAGGTGCTGAAAGCCAATACGGCCGACAAGGATGCTGACGGATTGGGTGGCACGGTAAATCTTATCATGAAAGATGCTCCCAAGGGACTTAAATTGAATGTAACCGGACAGACCGGTTATCACTCTCAAATCAATGGTGTTGGCAATGTCAAGGGAAATATCTTGGCGAGCAATCGTCTCTTTAACGACCGCTTGGGGCTTATCTTTACGGCCAGTGCAGAACAGACCGATCGAAGTAACGACCGTTTTATCGCTGCTTATAAGGTTAATGGCAATACGCCGACCGAAGGCTTGCCTTATACCAAGCCATGGATTACAAGTACACGTTTGCAATCTAATCTTGAAAAGCGAAATCGATATAATGTCAATCTGAATCTTGACTTTAATATAGGGCGTGGTTCCAAAATAAAGATGTATAATCTGTTTAGTGCGCTCAGCCGTGACAGGGATATCCGGGAGAAACGCTACGATCTTGAGGGTGGGCGCTTGCGTTATGCACAGACGGATGGCGACATACGTAGTAGCGTGTTGACAAACATGCTCCAAGGTGACCATGATTTTTGGAATTCAACGTTAAGTTGGGGGATAGGCCGCAGTGAGGCAAGGCAAAAGACCCCTTATGAGCATCGTTTGGAGTATAGGATGAACACTCCATTCACGGTTGACATCAACGCATTGGGCACTCTTCCGCCACATTTGGTGTCGGCACCGGGCAATGTGAACGAGTCTGATATCACACAGTATTATCTCTATGACGGGACATTCAATACCGAACGTACTACGGAAAAGGAATATAGTGCATGGCTGGATTGGAAGAAGTCATTTGATTTTGGAAAATATTTTAATGGGTATATCAAAATAGGAGGCAAGTATCGTCAAAAAGATCGTGAGCGGCTCACAAATCGGAACTATCGGCGGCTTGATCAAAACGCAGAACTCGTTTATGTTAATATGCCTGATATTACACGTTCGGGCTATGATCGCCGTTATGTTGGTATCTCGGACTTTTTGGATGGCAAATTCAAACATAATGACTTTCTGAGCAACCGTTATGACAATCTTGACTTCTCCTTTGCGCTCAATCAAGATGTTATGAAGGATTTCTATCATGTCAATTCTGAAATTTATCGGCCGATTCTCACCACCAAAATTCAGAAGGATTACGACGGGCATGAACGGCTCACGGCAGCATATGTCATGGGTGAGTTCAACTTTGGCAAGTATATTACTTTTATTCCCGGAATTCGCTATGACCATACCAATATGCGTTATGGAGCATATAGTGGTGTCAATGTGCCTGACGATGAGACACAGGAATTGGCATTTGACTATACCAAAACCACCGACAAAAACTCTTTTGGGTATTGGTTGCCACAAATCCATTTGAAGATAAAGCCCTTAGACAACCTTGATGTCAGGTTGGCTTATACGGAAACCCTATCGCGTCCGGATTATGACTTGTTGGCTCCACGTACCATCATCAAGTCTACCATTGGAGAAGTGGTGTATAACCGAACCAATCTGAGACCGGCTTTGTCCAAGAACTTTGATGCCATCATTTCGTTCTACAATCCTAAAATAGGGTTGTTCACTGTGGGCGGATTCTATAAAAAGATCAAAAATTTCATATATACACGTTCGGCTTATTTGCTTGAAGGGACTGCCACAGATCCGGCCAACTTCGGATTGGCTTCGAGCTTGGTCGGTTCCGGTATTACTTATTCGCTCAATAGTCCTTATGATGCGACAATTAAGGGTATCGAAGTTGACATCCAGACACAGCTGCGTCAGCTTCCGGGCTTGCTTAAAGGTGTTGTCTTAGGTGCCAACATTACATTGATGGATTCTAAAATGGGCTATTTTGAGACGACCAAGTCTCGTGTGAAGAATCCCGATTATGTAGTGGGTGATGGCAGTAAGCCTTTCTTGCCCGTAAACAGAGATACAGTTTATTATGACCGTCTGCTCAAACAACCATCTTTCTTGGCCAATTTCTCGTTAGGATATGATTATAAAGGTTTCTCAGGTCGTTTGTCTTACACTTATCAAGGCAATATCCTTGTGGCTGAACAGCATCGGGCGGACGGAGCTGATGTCGAATCAACAAGGGCATTCTCCAAATGGGATCTCCAACTGAAACAGCGTATCAACAGGCAGCTTTACGTCTATGCAAGTGCATCCAACATTTTTAATTGGTCTGACAGTAAGGAGAGAAATGTCACGGGTTATCCTTCCAGTGTTGAGATATATGGCTCTTCTTTCTATATAGGCGTGAAGTATGATATATTTAAATAGTGGGATCCGGTATTGACATTATATTAAAATAAGAGAAAGGAATTCTAAAATGAAGACGAAATCAGGATTGTCTCATAAGACAGCAGAAATCAGATATTGGAAACTTGATAAGACTTCCGTCAAGTTGTTTCTTGGAATAATGGCTGTATTGTTGTTGTCCGGATGTGAACCAAAAGATACTTTTGAGGAGGAGCATATTACCATTCCACAAACGGGACAAAAGGTTGTACGGGTTGAACCGGACGATGGAGTGACGAGAGTAAATTCTCTCCCGAAAGCCATAAAGGAAAACGGCGATGCCATTTATGAGTTGGAGCGCGGTGGAGTTTATTATCTGGAGGGTAAGAATGTCATTTCAAATCATGTTACCATTAGAGCTACATACGGGTCTGGAGCACTTCCTACAATTCAACCTGTATCAGATGCACAGGGTGCTCTCAATTCCGACATGTTGCGTTTTGAAGGTAATGTTACTTTTAAGAATGTATATTTTAACGGAAAAGATGCTGCTTCCAACAACATCATGCAGCGTCTCTTCCGTTTGGACAAGAAAAATTTGAGATTGCGTTTCGAAGGATGTTTTGTTGAAAACTGTCGTAATTTCTGTATACGCACAGACAATAGTGGCAGCAAGGTGTATATAGACAACTCGATTTTTCGCAATTTTGCACTGACCTCAGATCCGGCCAACGGGCGTTTGTTCGATTCTCGGGGAAATGCTCCTGATACACTCTCTATCATCAACAGCACCATTTATAATCTTACAGGTCATCTCATTCGTTTCGATGGTGCTGTAGCCAATTATGTAGAACTGAAGAACAATACGATTTATAATGTAGGCTACCATTTCCGTATTGACTATGCCATGAAGGCTTACATAGAAAACAATATTTTTGCCAATGTAGGGTGGAAGGCCGGTTATAAAGCAGACTCCCCCGGTGCTTTTTGGGAATTGAGAGAGTTGGCAGACGGTGGTGCCTATCATCCTATGGATATTCGCATTTGTATCCGTAACAATAATGTATATACAGATCCGAAAATCAAGGCACTCTATGTCAAGTATCCCGGTAATATAGAGCGCGTCCCTCTCAATTCTGTTGCTCAGGCTATGATTGCCGATGGCCGTCTGGTCTACGAGAACAATATCTCTGAGGTCTTGACATTTGATGGTGCATCTCCGCTTCCAATGACTTATATAGAAAAATTCTTTGAGGTGTTGAATACAGGTATGTCTCCTTGGGCAGATTTGCCTTTTTATGTAGACGAGAATGGAATGGATGGGTTTACTAATGGTGAGACATTCACGTTCAGGTATTCTCCTTCGTCCACCTCTGCCACGGCTTCTACTACGCAAGGTCCTTTAGGTGCTCCCGTATGGAATCAATAGAAAAATAGTATGCTAAATATTCACTAATTGAACAATAAGTCCATGACGAATCTATTGTATAAATATTTATGTTTGAAGATTTTCCTGGTTGCCCTGTTTTTGGGTTTGTCTTCTGAAATACAAGCTCAAGATATTTTAAAAGATGTTCAGATGAAAGCCTCTCATCCTCGTTTGCTGATGGGCAAGACCGATGAAGCATCTGTAAGGGCAGCTATAAGAAAAGATCGCTTTTGGAAACAGATAGACAGCCTGCTTATGGAAGCTGCAAATGAAGCGTTGTCGTTGCCTGCACCTCAACGTATTGTGACAGGACGGCGTTTGTTGGATGTTTCCAGGGAGACATTACGCCGTATTCTGCTGCTTGGTTATGCCTATCGTATGACGGGAGATAGCTGCTATGGTCAACGGGCAGAGCAGGAGTTGCTTGCAGTTTCGGCCTTTTCCGACTGGAATCCAAGTCACTATTTGGATGTCGCGGAGATGACAACGGCTGTCGCCATTGGTTATGACTGGCTGTTTGGCATGATGAGTAATGCTACAAAAGCCACTATTCGGCAGGCTATTCTTACCAAAGGCCTGAAACCTTCTTTTGATGCTCGGTATAATGACTGGCTAGAAAGGGAGAATAATTGGAACCAAGTTTGCAATACGGCTATGGCTTATGGAGCACTTGCCATTTACGAGGATGTTCCATCTTTAGCTGATAGTGTTATTCAGCGTTCCATTTCTTCCATACATAGGCCGATGAAAAACTACGGCCCTGACGGAGCCTATCCGGAGGGATATTCTTATTGGGGATTTGGAACTACCTATAATGTTATGCTCATTGATGCTTTGGAGAAATGTTTTGGTACCGATTTTAACCTGCTTAAACAGAAGGGATTCTTGGCGACAGCGGGGTTCATCCTTCACATGGTGGCTCCTGATCATGACTCGTTCAACTATGGCGACAACAAAGATTCCGGTAGGATGAGTCCTGCTATGTTTTGGCTGGCTAAGCGGAATAAAGATCTCTCATTGCTGTGGAATGAGCGCAGTCTTTTCAAGAATGGCAGTAAAAAGAAGTTGATGGATTATCGTTTCTTCACACTCGCCTTGTTATGGGGGGGCGGTGTGGACATGTACAATCTGCCTGAACCGCTGCAAAAGACTTGGATTTCACCTGCTGCCATGACACCAGTTGCTCTTATGCGTACTTCTTGGAATGATAAGAAGGCCATTTACCTTGCTTTCAAGGGTGGAACTGCCACTTCGAGTCATGCTCATTTGGATGCTGGCTCTTTCGTGATGGTGGCCAATGGAGAGCGTTGGGCGATGGATTTTGGGCGGCAGGATTACAATTCGTTGGAATCATTGGGGCTGGATATATGGAATAAGGCACAGAATTCAGACCGTTGGAAAGTTTTCCGCTATAATAACTTGGCCCACAATACACTTACCTTTGACAATCGTCTACAACGGGTGGAAGGCTACGTATGTCTGGATGGCACTTCCTCGTCATTCGATCATCTTTCAGCATCAGCAGATTTGACCCCTGTTTATGCGGGACAGGTAAAGTCAGCCAAGCGTCGGGTCGAAATAGTGGAAGAACAATATGTATTGGTGAACGATGATATTCGTACCAATGAAAAGCCCACTACAATGCGTTGGACGATGTTGACCCCTGCCAATGCAGAATTGAAAGGGAAGAATAAAATTGTACTCAACCGTAATGGAAAGCGTTTGGTCATGGAAATAAGTGCGCCCGTTAAAGTACGCTTACGGACATGGAGCACTGCTCCCACAACTTCTTACGATGCCCCAAATCCCGGTACAGTGCTTGTTGGATTTGAATCTGTGCTACCGGCCAACAGCCAATATACGTTTCGAGTTAAGTTAATGCCAGAATAATAATTCATTAGATATGCTCATGAAGAAAATATTATTTATAGCGTGCTTGGCAGTGTTTCTTTCCGGCTGCAAACAATATGATGGGATGCAGGCTGTCATCAACAAAGGCATCAAACGTTCGGTCGAGCAGACGGAATTTCTTGCCAAAGCTATGGAAGCCGACCATGACAGTCTGCCAAGGAGTTACACTAAACAAACTGGGCTTGTCAAATCCGATTCGCATTGGTGGTGCAGCGGATTTTTTCCGGGAGAGCTGTGGTATCTCTATGAGGCAACAGGCAGTCCTAAACTAAAAAGATATGCGGAGATTTATACCCAACGTGTTGCAGAACAACAATACACGACCGATAATCACGATATAGGTTTTATTTTGATGTGCAGTTTTGGGAATGCCTATCGTTTGACTCACTCAGCAAACTATGTTCCGGTCTTGCTTAATGGAGCACAGTCTCTGTCCACTCGCTTTAATCCGGTAGTGGGGCTTATTCGTTCTTGGGACACTAAGACAGATAAGTGGCAGTATCCTGTCATCATTGATAATATGATGAACTTGGAATTATTGGAGTGGGCTGCCAGGCATTCCGATAGTGCCAAGTTTGCTAAAATAGCTTCCAGCCATGCCCGGCTAACGATGAAAAATCATTTCCGGCACGACTTTAGTTCCTATCATGTCGTGTCCTACGATCCTCGTACAGGCCTGGTGGAAAAGAAAAATACCCATCAAGGATATGCACATGAGTCGGCTTGGGCACGTGGGCAGGCTTGGGGACTCTATGGTTATACAATGATGTTTCGCGAAACGGGAGATTCCGTTTATTTGAACCATGCCAAAGGTATTGCCCGTTTCATTATGTCGCATCCTAATATGCCTAAAGACAAGATCCCTTATTGGGATTTCAATGCTCCCGACATACCTCATGCCAAGCGCGATGCTTCCGCAGCTGCCATTATGGCTGCAGCTTTCATAGAATTAAGTTGTTTGACAAAAGAGTCTCCTGACTTTTCCAAGCAGTGTTTGAATATGGCAGGTATGCAGTTGCGGTCACTCACATCTGATGAGTATCTGGCGAAGAAAGGGACCAATGGGGGATTTATTCTCAAACATTCTGTCGGCAACTATCCAAAAGGAACGGAAGTGGACGTTCCCCTTACTTATGCCGACTACTATTATGTAGAAGCATTAGTTCGATATAAAAAACTGTTTCAGAAACCGATCGTAGATAAATGAAAACATTCTTAATTTCAGATAGCTTGTAGATTCCCTGACAGTTGAAAGCTTTGGGCGCAAATCCTCATAGAAGAATTTGCGCCTAAAATGTATCTGATTTGGAGGTGCTGATATTCAGATTGATGTCGAAAGAACATCGTGGGCGTGTCAAGGGAGGGGGGATTTGACAACCTCTCCATTCCTTCAACGGAGGGTGACGGTGAGGGGCTGGCTCAAGGCTTGGAGAAACGACTCGGTCTCAAGTGTCCACTGGGCAAAGTTGCGGATGTCGTAATTGCTCCATGCTGCCCCGAAATAATAGGTATATTCTTTCCCCTTATAGTTGTCTATCATGCCTATAGCGTGGCTCTTGTCTTCGGTGACAAAGGTTTTGTTTGCTCCTTCGGGAAACAGCACCCCCACATAGATCTGCGAATTGTGGACATCCGGTCTGTCGGTCGGGTCTGCATAGCAAATGTAGTCGCTGCCGACTTTCAGGTCGCCGGTCTTGTGGAGCACCACTCCTGTAGCCAGTGTCAAGGGTTGCCGAATGTGTTCATACCACACTGTCATGCGGTTGAAATGCGCACCTTTGTCCAAGCTTATCCGCCGGTGTTCCACTACTCCGTCCTTGTTGGGCGCATAGTCCAGTTCTACCGTAAACCTCAGGGGACCGTTGTCCAAGATGCGGTAACGCTCATAGCAGTAGGGGAAAATCATCGTCCGGCCATTCATCAAGGCTGGTGTACCGCACCCGAGGGTCGGACCGACTGCGTATGCGTCCATTCCCTCTCCATGATCGAGATGAAACGAGGTGGCTTTGTCCACAGAGTCATTCAGCATTTCCAGACCCACGCTCTTGAGGGAGTCAGCCAAGAGATTCCCCTTGTGGTCTATCTCGTAGCGTTTTTCCACGACAGGGTAGGGTACGTTCTTCACCCACACATCAATGCCGTATGATTTCTCTCCCGTCCGTTGCAAGGCCGGCCCATAAACGCGATAGGCGCAACGATCGTTTTCCCATGCAATGTCATCTTTGCGTAGGGGGTACATCTTTCCGCAGACATAGGTTCTCATGGGCTGCGGAGTACCTTTCATCACTTGATAGGTCGCCTTGGCATGAGGTTGCACGCTTACTTCCATCAGTAGCTGTCCGTCGTGTGAAAGCTGGTAGGGAAGTTCCTGCCCGAGCGTGTTCTTGATCAGAAAAGTTTCCGATTCAGCCAGCCCGGCATGTTTCCGGAGCGCATCCAAGTTAAGTTCTATCAGTTCGTGTCGCTGGACATCGCTGTTGTTGGATACGACAATCAAAGTTCCCGCTGCATGGGCTGGTATGGTTATTGCCGCCAGCAGCACCAAGAGTTTTCGAAGTATAACTTTTTTCATAATCTTGATGGTATTTTCTAAATGGTATAAGTGTAGTTTTATCTGCTTTGTCGAAGATTTGTCAATGGACAGTCTGGGAAGTCAGTGAAAGCCTTCCGGGGCTAAATCACACCGTAGTGGCAGAGTGCGTGTCTGACGCCTTCATCGTCCACGGAGGTGGTCACGAAATCGGCTTCGGCTTTCACCCGCTCTCCGCCATTGCCCATAGCCACTCCGATGCCTGCCCGGCGGATGATGCTGATGTCATTGCCGCCGTCACCGAAAGCCATTGTCTCGTCTGTGTGTAGTCCCAAGTGGGCCGTCATGGCAAGTAGTCCTTTGCCTTTGTCGGCTTCTCGTTGGGTGATGTCGGTGAACTCGGGAGACCACCGACCGCTTGTGCAGTCGCTGATGGTGGGCATCAGTTCCGCTTCCTTTTCTGCCGTGATGAAGGGTGTCACCTGCAAGATGGGTTGCCGCATCACGATGTCGAGGTCGGCAAAGCGGAAGTCATGGAGTCCCAACCCGTCACGAAACACCTTGTCCACAATGGGTTGGTGTTGGTACACGGCAATGTCGCGCTCGCCTACCACGATGGCCGGTCTCCGGCTGTGGGCGCAGGCTTGCAAGATGGTGTCCACGTCAGAGTGGGCTATCTCGTGCCGGCAGACGGTGTTGTGGCCGATGAAACAGAGAGCTCCGTTAGTGGTGATGTAGCCGTCGATGAGCCCGGCTATCTGTCCCAGATTGGTGATGAATCCCACGGGGCGGCCCGTGGAGATGTATATTTTCACGCCATTGGCTTTGGCCCGGCGCAGGGCGTCCACCGTGGAGGACGGTATGCGGTGGGTCTTGAAGCTCACCAGTGTGCCGTCGATGTCGAAAAACAGTGCTTTAATAGCCATCTTCGTATGGTGTTTGTGATTCAGGAACATCCTGCCTTTCTCAACAGGTCGTAGTCTTTGGCCAGTCCTCCGATGCCCGTTTCTTTGTAGAGTGAGGGCAGGTCGTGCCCGGTTTGTTTCATTACTTCCACCACATGGTCGAACGACACGCGGTGGCGGCCGTCGCTGAACGAGGCGTAGAGTTGGGCATCGAGGGCTCGGCAGGCGGCAAAGGCATTGCGCTCGATGCAGGGTATCTGCACCAGTCCGCACACGGGGTCGCAGGTCATGCCGAGGTGGTGTTCCAGGCCCATTTCTGCAGCATATTCTATTTGCGACGGACTCCCGCCGAAGAGTTGGCACGCTGCTGCCGAGGCCATGGCGCAGGCCACGCCCACCTCGCCTTGGCAACCTACTTCGGCCCCTGATATGGAGGCGTTGAACTTGACGATATTGCCAAACAGTCCGGCAGTGGCCAAAGCATGGAGCATCTTCGACTCGCTGAACTCGTGGCCTTTGGCCAGTTGGTAGAGCACGGCCGGCACCACGCCGCAGGCTCCGCAGGTGGGGGCGGTGACGATGGTGCCCCCCGAGGCATTCTCCTCGCTCACGGCCAGTGCGTAGGCGTAGACCAGTCCGCGGCTTTGCAACGAGTGCTTGTAACCGCGCGCCTTGATGTAGTAGTTGGGGGCTTTGCGTGCCAAGTTGAGTGGCCCGGGCAGTCGTCCCTCGTGGTCGAGTCCGCGCTCAATGGCTTCCTGCATGGTTTGCCACACAGTGCGCAGATAGTCCCAAATCTCTGCTCCCTCGCATTCGTCCACATATTGCCAGTAACTTTTACCGCTGTCTTCACACCATTGCTGTATTTCCTTGAGCGTGTGCAGCTGGTACACCGAGGGCGAATAGAACAGGTCGTCTTTGCCTTTGCCCTCCGAGAGGGCACCTCCACCGATGCTGTAGACCGTCCATTCGTCGGTCACGTGGTGGGCCCCGTTAAAAGATTTGAACACCATGCCGTTGGTGTGGAAAGGGAGTACGATGTCGGCTTTCCACACGATTTCCACGGGGGCTATCGGTTCGAGCACAGCCTTGATGGTCACGTCGGTCATGTGCCCCTTGCCTGTGGCGGCGAGGCTGCCGTATAGGGTCACCTCAAAAGCCTTGGCTTTGGGATGGCTGTTGGCAAAGATTTGGGCGGCCTGTTGTGGGCCCATCGTGTGGCTGCTCGACGGACCTTTGCCGATGCGGAAGATTCTCTTCAATGATTCCATGTTTGTTGATGATTGATGGGATGATTTGGTCGCTAACGGGTCACGCTCACTTCTTTGTCGAAACCGCGCCTGTCGCGCAGCACAAACTTGTAAGTGTGCCCGTCGGCAAACCGGTAGGCTGTAAATTTGCGGTAGGAGTCGATGGGCTCGTCGTTGATTTTCAGCACAATGTCTCCCTGTCTCATGCCGTTCTTGTAGGCATCGCTCTTGTGCCAGATGAGGCCGATGGCGGCTTGGTCGTCCTTATCGATAAAGGCCACTCCGAACTGTCTGTTGCTCACACTCACGCTGTCAGCCCCGTTGTTGGGGGAGAATGTGAGCTGCTTCTTCCACGGATTCACCACCACACTGCCGTAATTGAACAACTGGGCACCGATGCGCGAGTCGCCTTGGGTGGTGATGGCGCGCACCCGGGCGAAGGAAAAGTCGTCCCATTTCAACCGGTCAAGGTTTAGAAAATACACGATGTCTTGTTTTTCCGTGCTGTTCGTGCCTATGGCGAAGTTGCCGCGGGCCTCTCCCTCCACCTGTGCATTCACTTGCTTGCTTTTGTATCGGTGGTCGAAGAAGTGTTCGCGGTTCATCTGGTAGAGTTGGCGGGCACCGGTGTCAAACAAGGCGAGGTCGGTGTGGCGCATGAACGGACTTACGAGCACGTAGGGCACAAATCTGACCAATTTATATTTCAGCGTGTGTCCCGGTTCGTTGTCGAAGTAACCTTTGATGTCTGTGAGTATCAGGATTTTTCTCTTGGGGTCTATCTTGCCCGCAATGCCTTTATTGAAAAGATCGAATCCGATGATGCCGTCGAAGTTGTTACGATAGACTTTGCGTGATTTCACGGCGGCCACGTAGCCTGCTATGGTCAGTCTGCCCAACTGCATTTCAGGCAGTTGCACCACGAGAGTGGTGTCGGCCACGCCATTGGCATCGTATGAAACCACATGGCCGAGTTCCTTGACCACCGGCACGTGCGTGCCATAATATAGCATACCTTGGCTCGACCCCGTATCGAGATTAAACCGGTAGGTCTTCTCGCCGATCCGTATGGGCACATAGAGTTGGTCATCGTCGAGTTCCAGAGGGATGGTGTCGACAAAGTGGTGTTGCGAAACCGTGAAGTTGGTGTCGTAGCGGTGCATTTGGGCCTGTGCCGGAAGACCGGCCAGCAACCCGATTGCCACTATCATGCTTTTTATGCTCATCTTTTTATAACGCTCTGTTGTAGGGATTTGGCCCTCATATTTGTCCGCAAAGTTACAAAAATGTCGGTCTTTCAAGTTCTCTTTCTGTGTTTTTTATCGGGCCTTTTTCGTTTGTCTTTGTTTTTTTTAACGTTTTATCTGCTTCCGTGTGAGTGTCTGTACTGTTCTTGGCTTTTGTCGGGCATTGATAGTCTTTCCGTTTTCCGGTCTTGTGTTGTGCTTGCCGGAGCTGTCAAGGAAATTCGCCATTGGTTTGCATTTTCCTCCTTTTGTGCTTACCTTTGCATGGCCTGGGGGAGCGTGTATTCGCTTCCCCTTTTTCTTTTTCCCCTTGTCATTCCCTCCGGTTCGGGGTTTCCGGCTTTGCGAAACGGCCCGTCCGGCCTTCCGGGTGCGGCCCTTTCGGGTTCCCGCCCGGGCCCGGCGGCATCCTTTCCCTCCCTTTCCGGCGTTTCCTCCCGTCCGCGGCGCGCCCGCTATAGTTTCCGCCCCGTCTGCGGCTGTAAGGCTTTTTCCGGTCTTCCCTGAGTTTCGTGCTATACCTTTCCCTCCGGCTCCCTTCCGCCCCTCCAGCTCCCGAGGTCCCCGCCCGCGCATATATTATTATAAGGTGTAGCCCCGGTTTCCCCGTCCTTTCTTGTCAAACATTCGGAAAAGTTTTCATTTTCCCTCATTTTTTTCGTTTG
>OBYZ01000902.1_pt1 | contig 17109 bp, 15 predicted proteins | sample 1501501 | NCBI WGS metagenome assembly OBYZ01 (sample SAMEA2580213, study PRJEB22360) | human gut metagenome | biome: human gut; feature: human-associated habitat; material: faeces | place: Denmark | collected 2008/2010
TAATGAATATCTGTTGATGAGATAACAATACTGATTCTTAACTTAATGACATTGCAGCCAACACGGGCACTGTTTGAACGTAGTGAGTTGTGCAGGAGTGTTGGCGGATCAGCGTTTTGCAAAAAATCCGTCAATGGAATTCGTTTTTCGTACCGCTATCTTTCTTTATCTTTTTATGAATACTCGACACATTCCCGTCATACAATTAAAAAATTTTACAAAAACTTATCATTCCCATGTACCTTTTCTTAATCTCACAAGTTTATAGTTAAACACAACAGAGAATGATTGACTATATCAAAGGAGGATCTTATTGTGAGAACAATTCGCAGAAACATAGCAAGAAATGCAAAAAAATATGCAGCAAAAGCAACTGTATCAGCCATGATGTTAGCAGGCGGAGTTATGATGGCATCTCCAATCCTTTCATCAACAGTCAGCGCAGCGACAGAACATTGGAATGATGCATCTGCTTCTAAAACAGAAAGCTGGTCCACATGGAAAGCAAACTGGGATAAATACAGCACAAATTATGAAAATGTATCCCTAACACCAGGAGCAACAGAATCACAGCTTAATTTTGCATACTACAGCAGGACAGAAGAAACACCAAAAGTTAAGATCGCAACAAAAGCAGATATGTCTGATGCAAAAGAAGTCGAAGGAAAACAGACACAGGCAGTAGCGATCGAAGGTGTTCAGTACTATTCAAACAAAGCATCTGTAAATGACCTGAAAGAAAATACAACTTACTACTATCAGGTATTCCAGAACGGAAAATATCAGGATGTACAGAAATATTCTACAAAATCATTTAAAAATTATTCTTTCTTATATGTAGGAGATCCTCAGATCGGAGCATCTTCAGGACAGACAAGTACTGAAGGAGATGCGATGAAAGATAATAACTATGCAGCAAGAAATGATAGTTATAACTGGAACAACGTATTAAATAACGCGGTAAAACAGAATCCAAATCTAAGTTTTGTTGCATCCGCAGGAGATCAGGTAAATAACAATAACAATGAAAAACAGTATGCAGGTTACCTTGGAGCAGATGCTTTAAGATCTCTTCCAGTAGCAACAACGATCGGAAACCACGATTCTGGATCAGCACAGTATGAGATGCATTACAACAATCCAAATGCATTTGATACAGGTGGATATAGAAACACAGCAAAGTATACAGAAGGAAAGACAGCAGCAGGAACAGACTATTATTACACATATGGAAATACATTGTTTATCGTATTAGACACAAACAATTACAACTGTGCAACTCACGAAAATGTTATGCGTAAAGCGATCAAAGAAAATCCAAATGTAAAATGGAAAGTTGTAATGTTCCACCAGGACATTTATGGATCAGGATATGATCATTCAGATTCTGACGGAATGGTTTTAAGAACACAGTTAACACCATTAATGGATAAATATGATATTGATGTTGTACTTCAGGGACATGACCATACATACTCCAGAACATATCAGTTACAGAGTGATGGGCAGGCACATGATAAATTCGCAAAAACAGAAAATACAGCAAATTACGCAAAAGAAAACAACTGCTACGAAATCGTTGATACAACAAAAGGTGGAACGGTTGTAAATCCAAAAGGAACTGTATATTTAGAAGCAAACTCAGCAACAGGATCTAAATTCTACAATCTGATCACAGCAAAACAGGATTTCATTTCTGAGAGAAGCCAGACATGGACACCAAGTTATTCTGTAGTCAATGTAACAGATGACTCTTTTGAAGTTACAACATACGATGCGGACACAGGAAAAGTATTAGATGGATCATCTTCATATAAGATCGTGAAGAAAGCAGAAGATACCAAAAAAGATGATGCGAACTCAAATACAACAAAGAAAGATGATACAACAGCAGTACAGGCAAAAAACCAGACGATTACAGCAACAGCATCTTATAAGAAGAGTGAAACATCCAAAGCATTCAAATTAAATGCAAAAACAAATGGAAATGGAAAACTCACTTACACAACATCAAACAAAGCAGTTGCAACAGTTGATGCCGCAGGAAAAGTAACAGTCAAAGGACCAGGAGTTGCCAAGATCACAGTCAAAGCAGCAGCAACTACGGACTACAAAGCAGCTTCCAAAACAGTTACAGTGACTGTAGCACCAAAGAAACAGGGTATCTCTTTAGTAAATAAGATCAAAAAACAGCTAACGATCAAATGGAAAAAGAATACGAAAGCATCAGGATATCAAGTTGTATATTCTACAAACAAGAAATTTACAGGTAAAAAGACAGTAAGAAAAGCGAAAACAACAACATCTTACAAGATCAAAGGTCTGAAAAAAGGGAAAAAATATTACGTAAAAGTCCGTTCTTACAAAACAGTAAATGGAAAACGTATTTATGGAGCCTACAGCACAGTCAAAAAAGCAACAATCAAATAGAGATGATAAAGAATTAGTGTCGTAACTTAATTTATCAGACAGAGCAAAAGCCTGCGCCCGGAATGATAGATCCGGACACAGGCATTCTCTGATTTTTCTTTATAAATAAAAGGCTACGATTTATAGAAAGAAGACAACTTATGGAAAAAGCAGTATCATGGAAAAAAATCTTGATCCTCGCAATAGCAGTGTGTTTATTTGCAGGGATCATAGTCAAATGCAATCAGTTTCAGAAAACGCCATTGGCATCTTATAAAGGACAAAAATATGAAAAAGCAGTTGTAACAAAGATCATAAAAGATAATCTTGCAGAAGACGGAAGTCGTTATGGAACGCAGAAAGTTCTGGTCAAAATAACAACGGGAACCTACAAAGGAAAAGAAAAACAGGCGATCAATCCGAGCGGAACTTTATTTGGAGCGGACTGTAAAGTAGGAGCAAGGATCATCGTGATCGTAAATAAAAGTGGAACAAATGCAGGATTTACCGTATATAGTCAGGACCGTACCATGGCAATCTATGGATTTGCGTTGATCTTTGCGGCAGTGGTATGTGCGATCGGCGGGAAGAAAGGCGTTTATGCTATTTTGAGCCTTGTATTTGCGTTTGCATGTATTATCGGTATTATGTTCCCAATGATGTATCGGGGAATTTCACCGATCGTGTTGACGATCATTGTGGCAGTGTTGACAACGATTGTAACATTAGGACTTCTTGGTGGATATTCGAGCAAAACAGTGTCCGCGATCCTTGGAACAGCGATCGGAGTCGTGATCGCAGCAGTGGCAGCGATGGCATTTGGAAAAGCAGCAGGGATCACGGGGTATAATGTATCGGATATCGAAGCATTGAACTATGTCGGACAAAATACAAAGATAAAGATCGGAGAATTGCTTTTTGCCGGAATCATCATTTCAGCATTAGGAGCCGTCATGGACGTTGGTATGTCCATTGCATCTACGATTCAGGAAATTTATGAAACAGACAAAACACTGTCCATGAAACGACTTTTTGTATCAGGAATCAATGTTGGAAGAGATATGATGGGAACGATGACGAATACACTGATCTTTGCTTATGTGGGAGGTGCAATGACAACATTAGTGATCAATTACGCATATGATCTAAGCTACAGACAGTTAGCGAACTCTTATGTGATCGGAATTGAGATCATGCAAGGACTATCTGGAAGTCTTGGTGTTGTATTAACAGTACCGATCACAGCATTGATCGCATCATTTCTTGCAGTGCGCAAAAAATAAATTTTATAATTCATAAAATAAATCATAAATACGGTCTATGGATTTTATAAAAAACATCTATAAATCTATTGACACAGAAAAAAATTTCATGTATCGTAAAAACATCAAAACAAGGAGTAACTAAGATGACAACAAGTAAGATGAATAATTGCACATTTTATTACTTTAGCTTTCAGGGTTATTATTTTTATCCTGACTATTTTTGTTGCAATGAATCATCGCCAAAACTTATGTCACTTTAAACCGACAGAGTAAAACATTTAAGGCATGCATTCTTGCAACAGAGTGCATGCCTTTTCTTTTTACTCAAAGAAACAAAGGCCGCACCAGAGAAGCAAGATAGAAACGACTTGCCAGGAAAGGACGAACATCATGATTATTATTTTAAAGAAACAGGCAGAAGAAGCAAAGATCAACGCATTAAAGAAAGAGATGGAAGAGCAGGGACTGGGAATCCACGAATCCGAAGGTGTTAACACAAGGATCCTTGGATTAGTGGGAGATACATCTGTTGTAGATATGCGTCATATCATGGCAAACAGCATCGTTGAAAATGTACAGCGTATTCAGGAGCCATACAAAAAGGCCAACAGAAAATTCCATCCAAACGATACAGTTGTTGATGTAAACGGAGTAAAGATCGGTGGTGGAAACTTCCAGGTGATCGCAGGACCATGTTCTATTGAGACAAAAGAACAGATCACAGAAGTCGCAAACGATGTGAAGAATTCTGGTGCAGGATTATTAAGAGGAGGAGCTTTCAAGCCAAGAACTTCCCCATACTCTTTCCAGGGACTTCATGGAGAAGGATTAGAATTATTATTAGAAGCTAAGAAAGCAACAGGACTTCCAGTTGTTACGGAGATCATGGATGCAAGTCATCTTCCATTATTCGAAGATGTGGACCTGATTCAGGTTGGAGCAAGAAATATGCAGAACTTTGAATTATTAAAAGAATTAGGAAAGATCAACAAACCAATCTTATTAAAACGAGGACTTGCAGCAACGATCGAAGAATGGTTAATGAGTGCAGAATACATTATGGCAGGTGGAAATGAAAATGTAATCCTTTGTGAGAGAGGAATCCGAACATACGAAACAGCCATGAGAAATACATTAGATCTTTCTGCAATCCCTATGATCAAGAAGAAATCCCATCTTCCAGTCATGGTAGATCCATCTCACGCAACAGGAATCAGAGATATGGTAGAGCCAATGGCATTAGCAGCGATCGCTGCTGGGGCCGATGGATTAATGGTAGAAGTTCATAATGATCCAGCCAAAGCATTATGTGATGGACCACAGTCACTGACACCAGAACAGTTTGATACATTGATGAAGAAGGTAAATAAGACAAGAGAATTCTTTCAGGCATTATAACTAGAAAAAATCTTGCTGAGAATTGTAAATTGGGATATACTATAACTAAAGAAAGAAAAAGACAACCCGGGAATCTATTGATTTCCGGGTGTTTGTCAGTTTTATAGATTCTAGGGAAAAAGGAGAGATATCTTATGAAAGTAATCGTCGGACTGGGGAATCCGGGAAAGAAATATGACAACACAAGACACAATATTGGATTTGAAGCCCTTGATTATATTGCAGACAAAGAAGGCATAAGTATAAATACAGGGAAACACAAAGCATTGATCGGAACTGGTTATATGGGAGGAGAAAAAGTCCTTCTTGTGAAACCACAGACATTTATGAACTTAAGCGGGGAAAGTCTTCGTCCAATCATGGATTTCTATAAATTAGAGCCAGAAGATTTTATCATTATTCATGATGATATCGACCTTGATGTTGGAAGACTGCGTATCCGAAGAAAGGGAAGTGCAGGGGGACATAATGGACTGAAAAGTATCATCAGTCATTTAGGAAGTATGGATTTCCCAAGGGTGAAGATCGGTGTTGGAGAGAAACCAAAAGGATATGATCTGGCAGATTATGTATTAGGACATTTTACAAAAGAAGAACAGGCAATCTTTGCGGAACGTTTTGATGAAGTGTACGATGCAGTACAGCTGATCGTTATGGGCGACATCACAGAAGCGATGAACCGCCACAATAAGAAAAAGTAGGGATAGAAAGTGTTAGAACATATATTAAAAGACGATCCGGTATACAGACAATTAAAGGATGAGATCGAAGATTACTGTGGCCCGGTTCTTGTATCAGGATGCACCGATACAGCCAAATGGCATCTGACCAGTCTGATCGGAAATCATAAGAAAAAGCAATTTAAGATCATCATCGTACCAGACGAGAACAAAGCAAGACAATGGGTCGAGGCAAGTCATTTCTTTGGAGAAAAGGTTCAGTATATTCCAGCAAAAGATCCATTATTCTACACAGCCGATGTTCATGGAAATGCAATCGCAAGAGACCGTATGCTGGCGATCAAGAAGATCGTGGATGACAAATGTGGAACCTTTGTGATGACAATCGATGCTGTGATGGATCAGGTTGTTCCATTAAGTGATATCAAGAATCATAAGATGACGTTTAAAATGGGAGAGACACTGGAAGAGGCAACGATCGCAGAAGAATTTGTTGCCAGAGGCTATGAAAAAGCACCATTTGTTGAGGCTCCAGGCGAGTTTGCTGTGCGAGGAGGAATCATTGATATTTTCCCATACACGCAGGAAAGCCCATATCGTATCGAACTATGGGGAGATGAAATTGATTCGATCCGAAGTTTTGATAAAGAAAGCCAAAGATCCATCGAAGAAGTCGATGCTCTGACCATTTATCCGGCATCAGAGATCATTTTAAATCAGCCAAGGATTGAACATGGTCTTCGAAATATGGAAGAAGATTATGAGAAGTTATCACAGAAGTTTAAAAAAGAAAAAAAATATGATCAGGAAGCCCGCCTAAGAAAAGAAATGGACCGTGTTCGTGAGGAATTAAGGGAACTTCATATGTTGATCGGAGTAGAAGGTTATCTCCCATATTTTTATGAAAATACAGAATGCATCTTAGATTATTTTCCAGAAGAAAGCATGATCTATATGGATGAACCAAAACATATCAGAGAACGTGCAGATGCATTTTATCTGGAATTCTCAGAGAGTATGAAAAGCCGTCTGGAAGGTGGGTATCTTTTGCCTAAACAGGCAAATACGGTGACAGATTATGAGAGTATTTTATATCAGATCGAGAAACATAAGATGCTATGTTATTCGATCTTATCTGCTGAGATTAATGATTTTAGAGTTGCTAGAACCTTATTTATGGATACAAAATCCATTCAGTCTTATAACAACAGTTTTGAGCAGTTAGTCAAAGATCTTACCAAATATCAGAGTAAGGACTACAGGATCGTTGTTGCTTCTCCATCTGTTACAAGAGCGAAACGTCTAAGCAGTGATCTGAGAGAAAATGGTTTGGTTGTGACATATGATAAGGACTTGAAATATGGAGTGGAAGCAGGGCAGATTGTTGTCACAGCAGGAAAGCTTCTGACAGGAATTGAATATCCGGCAGCCAAATGGGTATTGATCTCAGAAGGAGACATTTTCAAAGGAAGAGAAGAAAAAAAGCGCCGAAAGAAAGAGAAGAAAAAACAAGGAGAAAAGATCCGAAGTTTTGCAGATATCAATATCGGTGATTACGTTGTTCATGAAAAACATGGAGTCGGTATTTACCGCGGAATCGAAAAGATCACAACAGATGGGGTTGAAAAAGACTACATCAGTATTGAATATCAGGGCGGTGATAATTTATTTATTTTAGCATCAGCCCTAGACCAGATTGCAAAATACGCAAGTGCAAATGCAAGAAAGCCGAAACTTCATAAATTAGGTGGAAATGAATGGAAGAAGACGAAAACACGTGTCAAAGGTCAAGTCAAAGATATTGCGGAAGAACTCGTGCAGTTATATGCACTAAGACAGGCAAAAGAAGGATATGTTTATGATAAGGACTCTGTATGGCAGAAAGAGTTTGAAGAATTATTTCCATACGATGAAACGCAGGATCAGTTAAATGCGATCGATGATACGAAAAGGGATATGGAAAGCAAGAAGATCATGGACCGACTGATCTGTGGAGATGTCGGGTATGGCAAGACAGAAGTAGCGATCCGTGCAGCATTTAAGGCAGTAGACAATGGAAAACAGGTGGCGTATCTCGTACCAACCACGATCCTTGCACAGCAGCATTACAATACATTTGCACAGAGATTTCATGATTACCCGATCACCGTACGCATGATGTCCAGATTCTGCACAGCAAAAGAGCAGAAAGAGACGATTGAAGGACTCAAAAATGGAACGGTAGATGTCGTGATCGGAACGCATCGCTTATTGTCCAAAGACATGCAGTATAAGAATCTGGGACTGCTCGTAATTGATGAAGAACAGCGTTTTGGAGTGACACATAAAGAAAAGATCAAGACAATGAAAAAAGATGTCGATGTCTTATCATTATCTGCTACACCAATTCCAAGAACCCTGCATATGAGTCTGATCGGAATCCGTGACATGAGTGTATTAGAAGAACCACCGCATGACCGAAGAGCGATCCAGACATATGTTATGGAATATAATGAAGAACTGGTCAAAGAAGCGGTCTACCGCGAAATGACACGTGGCGGGCAGGTATATTATGTGTATAACCGCGTCAATAATATCGCAGAAGTGACAGCCGAATTACAGAGATTGCTTCCAGATGCGAAAGTTGCATTTGCACATGGACAGATGAAAGAACGCGAACTGGAAGAGATCATGATGGGATTTATGAACCATGAGATCGATGTATTGGTATCTACAACGATCATCGAGACAGGACTAGATATTCCGAATGTAAATACAATGATCATTCACGATGCCAACCAGCTTGGACTGTCCCAGTTGTATCAGTTAAGAGGACGTGTCGGAAGATCGAATCGAAATGCATTTGCATTTTTGATGTACAAAAAGAACACACTGTTAAAAGAAACCGCAGAAAAACGATTACAGGCGATCCGGGAATTTACAGATCTTGGATCCGGTTATAAGATCGCAATGCGAGATCTGGAGATCCGCGGAGCAGGAAATCTTTTGGGACAGGCACAATCCGGTCATATGGAAGCAGTTGGATACGATCTGTATTGCAAGATGCTGAATGAAGCAGTCTTGAGATTAAAAGGCGAATTAAAAGACGAGGATGAATTTGACACAACACTCGATCTCGACATCAATGCATTTATTCCATCAACGTATGTGTATAATGAATATCAAAAACTGGAATTATACAAACGTATTTCATCCATTGAATCCAAAGATGAAATGGAAGATATGACAGATGAGTTGATCGACCGTTTTGGGGAAATGCCGAAAGCAGTCCACAATCTGTTATATGTTGCATATTTGAAATCATTAGCTCACCACGCTTATATGACAGATGTGAAACAAAAAGGAGAAAAAGTCTCATTTGAAATGAAACCAGATGCAGCCGTGGATGTAGAAAAAATTCCAGCGATATTAGAAGAATACAAACGTGAATTATCCTTCCAGGCAGGCAAGAATCCGACATTTGTACTGGATCTGTCAAAGACAAAGAAAGTGAAGCAGTTAGAAAAGATTGAACATTGTGTGAACTCGCTCAATTCATTGATAATCCGATAAGTTTGTGCTATAATATCGCCAGACATTAGCCTAATATAATCATAATATGAAGGAGAAAATGAAATGAAGAAATTAGCAAAGAAGTTGCTATGTTTAACTGCAGTTCTTGCGTTAACTCTTTCTTTATTTACAGGATGTAAAAGCAAGAATGAGAAGACATTATTTGAATATGCAGGACAAGAAGTAACATTCCAGGAAGCTCATGTATATGCAAGAATCATGCAGTATCAGGCAGAAGCTCAGTACGGAGCATACTTCGGAGACAGCATGTGGTCTATGCAGGTCGGAACAGACAGCAAAGGAAAGAAGATCACAATGCAGCAGTCTGTCAAAGACAGCGTTATCAACCAGTTAAAACAGATCAAAGTTTTAGCAGCACACGCAGACGACTACAACGTGAAGTTAACAAAATCTGAGAAGAAGCAGATCAAAGAAAGCGTAACTGCCTTCGCAAAAGACTCAACAGGTAAGAAAGTCATGAAGAAGACAGAAGCAGATAAAGATATGATCCAGAAACTGTACGAAGAAAGCACGATCGCAAGTAAAGTTATGCAGGCGATCATCAAGAAAGCAAACGTCACAGTAACAGATGACGAAGCCAAAACTGTCAAAGTCTACAAACTTGTCTTCACAACAAAGACAACAGACAGCAAGACAGGAAAAGAAAAAGACATGACAGCCGCTGAGAAGAAAGATCAGCTAAAGAAAGCAAAATCTGCATTAAAGATGATCAAGAAAGGCCAGAGTATCAGCTCTGTAGCTAAGAAGTTCAGCGTAAACTCTGACAACGAAGAATCCTATACAAAAGGAAAAGCCACATTAGGAACAAAATTCGAAACAGCAGCAGCAAAACTTAAGAAGAACCAGGTAAGCGGAGTTGTAGAATTAGACGATGCATACGTGATCATCAAGATGTTAAATCCAAACGACACAACAGCAGCTGCATCAAACAAATCCACACTGCTTCAGGAAAAACAGCAGGCAGCATACGAGAAAGTCTACAAGAAGTGGACAAAAGATGCTGACAAGAAGTGGGATGACAAGAAGTCTGTAGATCAGGATCTGTGGAAAGAAGTTAAGTTCAAATATAAAGCTACAACAGCATCTACAGCAGCAACAACAACTACAACAACAGCGGCGAAGAACACAACAACAGCTGCAAAGAGTAAATAATTACAAGAAATGAAAAGACCGAAGATAACGGGAATAGTTATCTCCGGTCTTTTTGACTTTCTGTGATCACACAGGCACCGAGTTGTTCACTATTCAAATCATCACGGAATGTGTATGTTTTACCATACCAATACCGTTTTCCATACACAACTACTCAGATTTTTCAATACTGTAATTGTCCACACTATAGACTTCTGGTATATGATAAAAAATAAATAAACGACAGGAAAAGCAGCATTGGAATTTTGCCACGTTTTTTACGGATTCGCAGTCGGCTTGGTGCAATGTCTGAGCCTCAAAGAGTAAGGTATTTCAATACCTTTGAAGGCGAGTTTTGCAAGGAAAGCCGACGGATAAGCGATCTGTAAAAAACGTGTGTAAAATTCCCTAGCTGCTTTTCCTGTTGTTTATTTATTTTTTATCATATACTCAAAGCCTACAGCTGGCCAACTACATAATCAAAAATTATGCCTGAGCCTTAGCCCACTCAGCAAATTTAGCACTTTCAACTTGAGCTTCATCCATACTAGAAGCTTTCACACCATAGTAGAATTTAATCTTAGGTTCTGTACCAGAAGGACGAACGCAAACCCAAGCTCCACCTTCAAGTTCATAGTAAAGAACGTCAGAAGCAGGAAGTCCTGTAGGTTCTACGTTACCACTTTCTACATCAAGAACAGTATCTTTGCTGTAATCACGGATCTTAAGAACTTTATAACCAGCGATATCTTTTAATGGGTTCTCACGTAAATTAGCAAGCATAGCTTTCATCTTATCCATACCTTCTAATCCTGGGAAGTCCATTGCTGTGATGCTGTCTACGCAGTATCCGTATTTCTCATACATGTCGATCATAACATCCCATAATGTCTTACCTTTTGTTGCATAGTAAGCAGCAGCTTCACAAAGAGCAACTGTAGCAGAAACAGCATCTTTATCTCTTGCATATGTACCGATCAGGCATCCGTAGCTTTCTTCTAATCCGAACAGATATGTACCTTTTCCAGACTGCTCAAATCCAAGGATTTCTTTACCGATCCATTTGAATCCAGTTAATACTTCGATCAGCTTCACATTGTAAGCCTTCGCGATCTCATCGACAAGGTTTGTTGTAACGATAGATTTAACAACAGCACCATCTGCTGGAAGAGATCCAGCTTTTTCTTTCTTCTGGCTTAATACATATTCACATAATAAAGAACCAGACATATTACCTGTTAAAGGAATATATTCTCCGCTCTTAGCATCTTTTACATATACACCTAAACGGTCAGCATCAGGGTCAGTAGCAAGAACAAGATCAGCATCTTTTTCTTTGGCAAGAGCAAGACCTAATGCAAATGCTTCTTTTGCTTCTGGGTTTGGATAGCTGACTGTTGGGAAGTCACCATCTGGAAGTTCCTGTTCTGGAACAACATATACATTCTTAAATCCAAGATCGTCAAGTACGCGACGTACTGGAAGATTACCTGTTCCATGGAGAGGAGTATAAACGATCTTTAATTTGGAAGCCATCTCATCGATGGAAGCCTGGTTGATCACCTGTTTTTCAACTTCTGCGATATAAGCGTCATCAACTTCTTTACCGATCACTTCATATAAACCTGCAGTTACGGCATCTTCTTTAGACATTGTCTTGCAAGTTGAAATGTCAGTGATCGCATTAACTTTCGCTGTAACACCTGAAGCATGAGGATCTGTAAACTGAGCACCATCTTCCCAGTATACTTTATATCCATTGTACTGAGGTGGGTTATGGCTGGCTGTCACGTTGATACCAGCGATACAGTCTAAATGTCTTACGGCAAATGATAATTCTGGTGTTGGACGTAAGGATTCAAAGATAAATGCTTTGATTCCGTTAGCAGCAAGAGTGCGGGCTGCTTCATCAGCGAATTCAGGAGACATATGTCTTGAATCAAATGCGATAGCAACACGTTTCTTATCTGTTCCCTGTTCTAAGATATAATCAGCTAATCCTTGAGTAGCCTTTCTTACAACATAAATATTCATACGGTTGATACCAGCACCGATGATTCCACGAAGTCCAGCAGTACCAAATGCAAGATCTGCGTAAAAACGTTCTTTGATTTCATTTTCATCGTTCTCGATGGCTGTTAATTCTTTTTTTGTATCTTCATCAAAATAAGGATTAGAAAGCCATTCCTGATAAGTTTCTTTGTAGTTCATAAATTACTCCTCCTTTAAGTTATAAAAATGCCTTTTGTTTAATTATACCTTAAAACTCATGAAAAAACATTATAAATTTGTACATATTTTTCGAGGAAAATCGAGCGAGCTTCTTTATTGTGAATAAACTCCTCTAATTTCTCGATATATCGTGGAGAAATCCAATGTTTTTTGTGTGCCATATATTGATTCGAGATCTTCCAGAATTTTTCCGGAAATAAAAACAATCCATACAGGCATAAAAGATCATCTTTTGACAAAGGCATAAAGCGGTCATAGTTTGATAAAAAGGTTTCACAAAAGGCAAAATTATAATTATTTTTCTCAAGTGCCTTCTTTAGGAAATAATAAACATCCAGAATCGGATATCCATGGTAAAAATGTTCAAAATGGATCGTAGCAGGGGCAGAGGATGTCATGATGATATTATGGTGGTTATAAGCCCCATGACACCATCCACGGCGGGAAGGTATGGTTTTATTTAAGATTTGGATGGAACGTTCCATCTGTTCCCAGAAGGCTTTCGTCTGTTCCAAAAATAAATATTCAAAAATCCCTTTCTTTTTGCGTTTGCGTATGTAACGTGCAATGCTTTTTAATTCCAAATATTTTTGCTCATAATATGTGGAAATGGATGTATATTTTCTAAGATTTTCAGATGAAAAAGAAATAGCAAGACAATGATTATGAAAGCTTGCGAGATTTTCTGCAGAAGATCTGATATCTTTTAAAGCATGAATATCACATTCCGTACCCAAATAAGTTTTTCTAAGCGCAAATGTTTCGTAATACCGGTCAAAAGTAAGAAAATATCCGTCTTTATTTAAAATGTACTGGTCGGTTTTATAAAAATGATGGTCATGCATTGCCAAAGTCCATTCAGAAACAGCACAAAGACGTTCTTCTGATAGAGAAGTCTGGGATAAAGCATAGACATCATTTTCCCCAAAACACAAAACACAGCCTCGGCCCCGTCGAGTATGAGAGACAGAAATATCATATTGATCCAGCAGTGCTTGATATTTTTCGTTCAACATAGATCCTCCTTTATGTTCTACCTCTAATGATATGAAAATAAGACTAGGAATATGATAGAAACTTGCCATGAAAGTATAAATAGGATATACTGAACTTATCTCAGAAAGGAGTACATGAACTATGAGAAAAAGATTTTTATTAATTTCAACAATCATCGTGCTAAGCGCATTTACATTTGCAGCTTGCGGAAAGAAGAGCCCAAGCAGTCCTGAATCAACAAACAGCGAGACGACAACAGCAGAACCTACAACAGAAGAAAACACAGAAAAAGACACGACAGAAGAAGAAAAACCAGTTGCAACAGCAACATCAGAAGAAAGCACAAAAGAACAGACAAAGACAACAACAGCAACAAAGAAAGATGAACAGGCCAAACCAAAGAGTGCAACAGGTACTTATAATGGATTTGCAGACACAAGTTCTGTAGAGATTGAGATGTCTGACGGAAGTTACCAGACATTTATGGTGAATGATGAAGACCTTGTGAATAAATTAAATGATATGGACGAAGGAACTAAGATCACATTTACATATGGAGCTGTGGAAGGACAGGCGAATATGGAGATTCTTTCTATTGAATAATTTAGTTTTTTATCTATCTGAATAAAGAAATAACAGACTCAACATAAATAAAAACCGAGGATAAAGGGATATTTATGTTGGGTCTGTTTTTTTAATAGGAGAATTTGATTAAAAAGTCAACCAGAATATTTCACAAAAATAAAAAAAGTTTTTTATATTAAATGACGAAAAAACTAAATCTGATTGCCTTTAAAATAGTGAAATGTTACAATCCAAGCATAAGGGGAGAATGAAAACGACATATCAGGATACTGTACAGGGAACGACACAGACAACAACAAAGACCAATGGACGTGTCAGTGAAAAGTCATGGACAGATGCAGCGGGACAGACTGTCAGAAGTTTCAGCCATGGATTATATACGGATCATGTATTCACCAGTGACGGAAAAGAAATCGTAACGATCAGTCTTGGAACAAAGACTTCCGGAGATGGAAAGATTGCCTTGCAGTTATATGACAAAGAAGGAAAACAGACAGCTGCGATCCAGAATCCAGAGATCACAAAAGGGACTTCTGATGCCACAGTAAAGGCGGGAAACAGTTCTATCTTACAGAAAACAGAGTATGACACAAAAGGAAATGAGACAACAAAAACCGATGGCAATGGGAATCAGATATCCTATGCTTATGATGACCAGAATCGTGTAACTGAGATCACACAGGGAGGACAGAAGACAAAAGTTTCCTATCAGGTGAATTCAGACGGATCAACGACAACAAGTGTTACAGATGCGAATGGACATGTCAAGTAGGAAACAGCCAGTGCATCCGGATCAGTGACAACAACATCGAATCTTGGAGACGGCAGTGAATCATTACAACAAAGTATACGTATGATGACCGTGGAAATAAGATCTCAGAAGTCTATGCCAACAGGACGAAAAAGACCTATGAATATAACAGCCGGAATCTTGTTGTAAAAATACAGTCTTATGACAAAGAAGGAACAAAAACACTGATCAGCCGGTATCGTTATGATGATAAAAACATAAGCTCTACGGTATATATTTCGTGATCCCTGATCATTACAGAGACAGAACTTCGAGATGCCATGGCAATTATGGATGAAGTTTTAACTGATGTGGATGCAATGATCTAAAATAAATAATCCAAGCAATCTCTTTTTATAAAATATAATACATAAATCATGAAAAATGGTATCACGATTAGTTGATGTGGTACCATTTTTTACTTTTATTTAGCAATAGAAAAAAATGGAAAGATTTTATGTTAAAAAGTCAACGTAGCGTTGACCGACAAACTCTATATAGTGTGTCATACTTAAGTTAACGAAATACAAGAGATATTGTTTAAGGAGGAAAATGATATGACAGAAAAACAGAGATATGAATGTAGTTTTATTATTCATGGAGCAAGCGTTTCTACAGCAGCAGTCGGTGCAGGAATGGCACAAATTCCAATGGTAGATGCTGTTCCAATTACTTCTATTCAAATAGGAATGATGATGGCACTTGGAAAGGTATTTGGAGTAGAGATATCAGAAAGTTTTGCTGAAACTACAGCATATACTTTTATTACAGAGAATGTGGGACGTACAGTTGCAAGGGGATTAATTGGTATAATTCCGGGATTCGGAAATATAATCAAAGGAAGTACGGCAGCAGCATTAACGGAATCATTGGGATGGAGTATTGCACATAAATATGATATTTAGGAGGAGATAAAAATGGGAAAAATGAAAGTGGAATCATATGCCAAACAAAGAGAAAGTCATGCAGCATTTTTGGAAAAGAAGGGTGCAAAGTTATGGGCAGCTGCTAAAAATAATCCAGATCAGGGTTATAAATATAATGAGGCACGTAAATGTTATGAAAAAGCAAAAGATTTTAGAAAAAGAGCAAATGAAGCAAGAAAGAAAGGAATGTATTGAAAATGAGAAAAATAAGAAGTGATTGTAGAGTTGGAAGTTTAGAAAGAAAATTAGGTTTACCATCTGGGGCAATACGAAATCCAAATGGAAAAGATGCTCGGAGTGATAAGAAAATTGGAAATCTTCGACGTGATTTTGAAAAACATCAAAATTATAGAAGAATGAAAAGTATTGGATAGCGTTTGAATCTAATAGCTGTAAGAGTTATAATTTAAGAATATTAGAAAGGACATCATAGATTGGCTATGGTGTCTTTTTGAAAGGGAGAAGAACTATGCCATTAAAAATTGTACGAAATGATATTACAAATATGCATGTGGAGGTAATTGTGAATTCAGCAAATTGGAGACCGGAATATGGTAGAGGCACAGATGCTGCTGTGTATAAAGCTGCTGGTGAAAAAGAATTATTGGCGGAGAGAAAAGAAATAGGTAAAATGGCATATGGAGAATGTAAAGAAACAAAAGCATATGATTTAGAAAAGAAAGGTGTTAAATACATTTTTCATGTAGTGCCGCCTAGGTTGGAAATGGATGATTGTGTATCTGAGAATGAAAAACAATTGCATGATTGTTATAGAAATGCATTTTTCAAAAATCATAAAAAAACAAATCGAAAAAATGGATTATGAACATTTGTTAGATGCACATATTAATTTAGTAGATTCTTGTGTAAATTACAAAAAAGAAAAAAAGCAGGTGAATATAACTGTATATCCATTTGGAAAATTAAATATGGATAATGAATTAAAATGGATGCAAGGTTTTATGAAAAGAGCAAAAAAATTGGCAATTGGTGATGAAATCTTATATCAACCTGAATTATTCATGAGCAACTAAAGTTGCTCATGGCCTGTAATTGCTTTTGTATCTGTTATAAATGTCAACATTAAAATGTACATTTTTGATCATTTAAGAATGTACATTTTT
>OBYZ01000915.1_pt1 | contig 16797 bp, 13 predicted proteins | sample 1501501 | NCBI WGS metagenome assembly OBYZ01 (sample SAMEA2580213, study PRJEB22360) | human gut metagenome | biome: human gut; feature: human-associated habitat; material: faeces | place: Denmark | collected 2008/2010
GGCGGGAACCGATCGGCAGCAGGCCGATTTCGGTCAGCGGCGTGACGGTGGAGAACCACGGTGCGAATCCGTCGGTGTTCAGCAGGTCGAGGAAGCGGTTATGCGCGGCCTCGTCGAGCTTGCTGGCCATGTCGGCGTACTTGGCGGTCATGTCCGTATTGCGCTTCTCCACGCTCGGAGCGGACTGCAGCAGCGTTGCAGCCGCAACGGACTCGACGTGGCGGATGGCCAGTGCCGGGTTGCCGTAGCGCGCGAAGATGACCTCGCCCTGCTCGGTGAGCTTGAAGCGGCACTTCACGGAGCCGACCGGCGGATTCGCAGCGAGCCCGGCAGGGTTAGCCGGGCCCCCGCCGCGGCCGACGGCGCCGCCGCGGCCATGGAACAGGGTCAGATCGATGTCATGCGATTCCGCCCACTTGGCGATGCGTTCCTGTGCGGAATGCAGGGCCAGGGTTGCGGAGGTCGGGCCGGCGTCCTTCGAGGAGTCGGAGTAGCCGAGCATGACTTCCATCTTGCCGCCGGTGGCCTTCAGACGAGCCTGGACCTCCGGAATCTTGATCATTTCCTCGAGTACGTCTACCGAGTTCTGCAGATCCTCAAGCTGTTCAAACAGCGGGATCACGTCGATGGTTGGAACATCCTTGGGATGGGAGAACGCCAGACGGTTCAGCTCGTACACGTCCTTGATGTTTTGGGCGCTCTTGGTGAAGGAGATGATGTAACGACGGGCAGCCTTGATGCCGTTGCGCTTCTGGATGGAACCAAGGGCGCGGAAGGTGTCGAGCACCTCGTGGGTCATCGGCTGCAGTTCGCCACGCTCACCGTGCAGACCATGTTCGCGGATATCCTCCAGCGCTCGGGAATGCACGACGGAGTGCTGGCGGAACTCCATCTCGACCATATGGAAGCCAAAGGTCTCTGCCTGCCAGATGAGGTCCTGCAGCGGGCCGTAGGCGGAACGTTTGGCGTTGGCTTCGGCGAGGGAGCGCTGCACGACCTTCAGGTCGGCGATGTAATCCTCGCAGGAGTGGTACATGAGATCAGCATCGCGGTCGATGGTGGCCTTCAGACGATCGGCCATGACCAGCATGACGGCACGGTGCAGCTCCTTGGTGGAGATCAGTGCGGCCTTGTCGGTCAGGCGCTCGCTCATTTCCTTCTGGTGGTTCCACAGGGACTTGAGCTCGGCACTCGGCGGAGTGGTCTCAGCTTCCATCGTCAGGTTCTTGCCAACGCGGCGGGTCTCGATCTCCAGCGCGCCCAGCACGTGGTCGCTGAACTTGCGGGCCACCTGACGGCTCACCTTGGCGGTGACGTTCGGGTTGCCGTCACGGTCGGAGCCGATCCAGCTTCCCGGGTGGAAGAACGCCGGGCATACCGGCGGCACGAGGCCGGCCTTGTCTCCGAGGACCCAATCGTCGAAACGACGGTAGACCTGTGGAATGGTATAGAACAACGTATTGTCGAAAATATCGAGAATGGTTTCAGATTCCTCAACCGGAGTCGGCTTCTTCAGTGCGATCGGAGAGGTGCGGAACAGCGCGTCAATCTCGTTGAAGAGTCGACGGGAGTTTTCCTTCTTGTCTGAACCGCCAAGCAGCTTGTGCGTTGCGAGCAGCTGGGAGATGCGGCGGATTTTGCCTTCCACGGCTTTGCGGCGGGCTTCAGTCGGATGCGCGGTGAACACCGGATGGAACTCGAGCTTGTCGAGCAGTTCCTTGGCTTTGGCCGGACCCATTTCGTTAATGAGCTGGTGGTAGGCACAGGTCATTTCGTTCACTGGGTCGACGGCTTGGGTGTCATCTACGGCGGCCTCACGGCTGTGCAGCACGGAGACACGGTAGTTCTCCTCGCATAGGTTGGCCAGATGGAAGTAGGTGGTGAAAGCGCGGGCCAGCAGTTGTGCCTCATGCACATCCGTTTTATCGATGATGTCGACGACCTTCTGCAGGTCATCCTGATTCGGATTCGTATCCGTCAGAATGCCGGAGAAGCGTTTGGCGCTAGCGTTCAGTGCGTGTTCGCGCACTTCATCGAACTTGTCCAGCAGCTTTTCATCGAATTCGCCGAGCACCTCGCGAAGAATCTGCAAACACAGATCCATTTCCTCTTTGAGGGAAGCGGGAAGATCACGCTCCTCGGGGCCTTTGGTGCCGGTGCCGGACGAGACGATAGCTGCGTCGGCAGGCGTGATCTGTTCGTTTTCAGTTGTCATCAGACCTCCTTCTCCAAACCATCGGGTTGCCCGGTCTGTCGGTCCTTCGCGGCACCTCCGCGATTGTTTTGGCCGTCTGTTGCGAGCCCACAGCCCTAAGTCTGGTGGGTAAATGCGTACCCATTGTATGCTCGGCAAATCGACAGTTTGGTTACGGAAATACCGGAAATGTCCGCATCGTGGTCCGACGGTGTCCACAAAGTGGAATCGATGGAAATTTCGAAAATCCTCCGACCAGCCCACACGTTAGACCTGAACTTGTGAGCGCACAATACGAACATGAACATGAGACGAATTTCGATAGCGCGGAAAAAAGCGCTTCGGCCGTCAGCAAATTCCATACACACTCCATTCCGCTCGATATGGAAGATATCGAACGGGATTGGGACAAGCCGGGCGCTGAAGCGGGAATCGCAGCAAAAGCCAGCGTGATCGTACGCGTCGGTATGCTCGATCTCGGCGCGGGCACCGGAAGCTTCCGCGTCCGCGAAATGATGCACCGCATCGCCTATCCGCTCGGCGTGCACGTACGCGCCGACGTGAACCTCACCGATATCGAAGCCTCCTGCACCGACGGCAAAGACCGCATCACCGAAGTCGTCGACCTACCAACCACCGGCGTCAATACGGAGCGCATTTGGCTGCTCGAACACTTCGCTGACTGGTTCAACGTGAACCTCGGCAAAGGATCGATGTACCACAGCCAATCCGACGTGTCCGAAGGGCTTATGCAGCATCTCGACAAGCGTGATGCGTCGCAGGTGTCGGCTGACCTGTCGAAGCGTCTTCGCGAACGTCAGAAAGCCGAACAGAATCAGGAGGGATCTGACGATCCCGTGCTCGACGCGCTTGAAATGGTGACGGAACGCGCCGAAGCGACCGATACCATCGCGCAGCCGTTGCACTTGCGTGACATCGAAGCGGCAAGCGAGCAGCATAATCGCAGTGAACGTGAAACCAAGCGTGAAACTGCCAGCGCGGCCAACGTTGCGTCAAGCGAAGCGACCACGAAAAAAACGCGCAAAAATCGCAATCACAAGCCGCCAAAAGGCCAATACGCCGAACATTTCGACCATGTCGGCAAAGAAAAGAACCAAACGCAAGGTATCACCGTTCGTCAAGCGCACGAACGACTCAACATGATCGAACGGCGCAAGCCCCTGTATTCGCCGGCATTTGCGGGATTCGCCTCGGCCTGCGCCTGCGCATCCTTCGTGTTCCTGCTTGGCGGCGGCCCCTTCGACATGATTGGCGCGTTCATCGGCGCGGGACTTGGCCACTGGCTGCGCCGCCGCCTGTTCGCCCACCACCTCAACCAGTTCTTCGTGACATTCGTATGCGTGGCCGTCGCCGCGCTGGCATGCACCGGAACATTGCGAATGATCGGTCTGTTCAACCCCATCGCGCTGCAGCATGACACGGCGTACATCGGCGCCATGTTGTTCGTGATTCCCGGATTCCCGTTGATCACAGGCGGGCTCGATATGGCGAAAATTGATTTTCCGTCGGGCGTGCAGCGACTTACCTACGTGCTGTGCATCATCCTGATGGCGACGCTTGCAGGATGGATGGTCGCCTCAATCGTGCACCTGAATCCGCAAGGATTCGAGCCTCTCGGATTGAACCCCGTCATCAACTGCCTGCTGCGCATGGTGTTCGCGTTCATCGGTGTGTGGGGCTTCTCTGTGATGTTCAATTCACCACAACGCATGTGCCTTGTGGCAGCCACCATCGGCTTGATCACAGACACCCTGCGCCTTGAAATCGTGGACATGGGCGTGCCCGCCGAAGCTGGCGCGTTCATCGGCGCCTTCCTAGCCGGCCTACTCGCATCCGCATGGCGTTCCGCGGTTCGTCGCGGTTGGCTCGCCCCGCATCTCGGCTACCCGCGCATCTGCCTGACCGTGCCGTCCATCGTGATCATGGTTCCCGGTTTGTACATGTATCAAGCCATGTTCCACCTCGGCCAATTCGATACCTTGAACGCCCTCGACTGGGCTTTCCGCGCCTTCATGGTGATTATCTGCCTGCCGATCGGTCTGGCCATGGCTCGCGTTATCACCGATAAGTCTTGGAGATACGACATCTAAAAATTTGGCAATGGAGCGTTATCTGCGTTGATCCTCAGTCGGTGTACCTTCGTACGCCTTCCTTTGGTATGCCTTGATACCGCACACATTGCCAAATTTTCCCTAGGATTCCGAACGATACATAACAACTCGCAGAGTTTCGGAATTTGGGCTCGTAAATGAGATAAATGCGATTGCCGCAATGTTCAACCGGTACATTGGGACAATCGCATTTTTTCAGAAGAGATTCGAAAGAAATTCGTTTCGACAGAGATTTGAAGAAAGAGATTCGAAAGAAATTCGGCTAGAAATCTAAGAAGAGAGAATTCATGATTACCAAAGATTTTTGGGTGCTGCTGGCGATGGTCATCTATTTTGTGGCCATGCTCACCATCGGCTTCATCTACTCCAAGCGATCCAATTCTTCCACTCGCCAGTATTTCGCGGGTGGTCGAGGCGTTGGTCCGTGGCTGACGGCTTTAAGCGCCGAAGCCTCCGATATGAGCGGCTGGCTGCTCATGGGCCTGCCGGGGGGCGCCTACTTCACCGGTGCCGCCGACCCGCTGTGGACGGCCCTTGGCCTGGCTCTCGGCACCTACCTCAACTGGAAGCTCGTCGCACGTCGTTTGCGCCGCTACTCCGTGGTGGCAGGTGACGCGATCACCATTCCGGACTTCTTCTCCAAACGATTCCATGACAAACGCAACATCGTCTCCACCATCGCGGCGCTGATCATCCTCGTATTTTTCTGCGTGTATGTCGGCAGTTGCTTCGTGACGGTCGGCAAACTTTTCTCGACCCTGTTTGGCTGGGACTACCACCTGACCATGGTGATCGGCGCGGCCATCGTGTTCGCCTACACCGTGATCGGAGGCTATCTTTCCGTGGTCGTGACCGACTTCATCCAAGGCTTGCTCATGTTCTTCGCGCTGGCTGTGGTGTTCATCGGTTCCGTCGCATCCGTCGGCGGCGTCGACAACACCGTCGCCTTCCTCAAAGGCATTCCAGGCTTCCTTGACGGCACGCAAATGGCCACGCCGATTCTGAACGATGCCGGCGAGCAGATCATCAAGGCTGGTCAGGCCATGTTCGGTGCTCCTACCGAATACGGCGTGATCACCATGATTTCCATGCTTGCGTGGGGCCTTGGCTATTTCGGTATGCCGCAGGTGCTTGTGCGATTCCTGTCGATTCGCAGTTCCGAAGAGATTAAAAAGTCCCGTATCATCGCCACCACATGGTGTGTGGTGTCGCTTACGTGCGGCGTGTGCATTGGCTTGGTCGGCCGTGCGATGATGCCGACGCAGTTCGTCACGCAGTCCGCTGCGGAGAATATTTTCATTGTGGTTTCGCAGGCGCTGCTGCCGAGCTTCATGTGCGGCATCGTGGTGTCGGGCATTTTCGCCGCGTCCATGAGCTCCTCGTCGTCATACCTGATTATCGGCGCTTCCGCGGTCGGTGAGAATATTTTCCGTGGATTGCTCTATCGCAAGGCCACTGATCGTCAGGTGATGATGGTTGCCCGCATCACGCTGCTCGTCATGTTCATTTTCGGCATTGTGGTTGCATTCGATCAGAATTCGTCGATTTTCCAGGTTGTGTCGTATGCATGGGCTGGTTTGGGCGCTTCGTTCGGTCCGCTGATGCTCTGCTCGCTGTATTGGCGCCGCACCAACAAATTCGGTGCGATTGCGGGCATGCTTTCCGGTACTGCGACCGTGCTGATCTGGCATAATCTCATCAAGCCGCTTGGCGGTGTCTTCGCTATTTACGAGCTGCTTCCGGCGTTCATTATCTCACTGCTGTTCATTGTGGTGGTGTCGCTGCTGACTCCGGCTCCCGATGCTGAAGTGCTGCACGAGTTCGATCATTATCTTGATGATCCCGATGACCGTAAAGTGGATGACGATTTGGTCGCAGCGGAAATCGCTTCCGGCGAAAAGCGCGCGCAAATCTAATCAAACATAATGTGGCACATGCCGCTCAGACGCAACAAAGGCCGGATTGCACAATACGCAATCCGGCCTTTGTTTGATGGCTGAAACGCTGTTTAAAGCATGATTATGGCGTTTCTGGAGCTTTAGTAGCGCATGCCCATGGCTTCGCGGACTTGCTCCAAGGTTTCGTTGGCGATGGCGTTGGCCTTCTTGTTGCCTTCGGCGAGCACGTCGCGCACGTAATCCATATCCTTGGCGAGTTCCTCACGGCGGGCACGATGCGGCTCAAGGAAGCCGTTCACCGATTCGATCACATACGCCTTCAGCGCGCCTGCACCGGAATCGCCGATTTCCTCGGCGATTTCTTTCGGATCGCGACCGGTGACCAAACCGGCGGTCGTCAGCAGTGCGGAAACCTGCGGACGTGCGATTGGATCGAACGTGATGCGACGCTCGGAATCGGTCGGACTCTTCTTGATGAGCTTGGCGGTTTCCTGCGCGGTGGCGCCCAACATGATGGAATTGCCGTACGACTTGCTCATCTTGCGGCCATCCAAGCCTGGAATCTCCGGCGCTTCAGACAGAATCGCGGCCGGCTCGGGGAACACCGGATGTTTCTTGGCGTAACGTTCGTTGAAACGACGTGCGATGGTGCGCGTGATCTCGACATGCGGCAGGTTATCCTTGCCGATCGGCACCACATTAGCCTTGCAGAACAGAATGTCGCATGCCTGGTGCACCGGATAAGTCAGCAGCAGACCAGTCAACGCATGGCCGGAAGCTTCCATTTCCGACTTCACCGTAGGATTACGATGCAGCTCGGCCTCAGTCACCAACGACAGGAACGGCAGCATCAGCTGGTTCTCCGCTGGAACGGCGGAATGCGTGAAAATCATGGTCTTTTCCGGATCGATGCCGGCAGCCATGTAGTCAAGCACCAAATTGAGCACATTGTCTTCGATATGCTCGGTCGTGTCACGATCGGTAATCACCTGATAATCGGCGATGATGATATTCGAATTCACGCCGCGATTCTGCATGGCGACGCGCTCACGAATCGAACCAAAATAGTGGCCGAGATGCAGGCGTCCGGTCGGACGGTCGCCGGTAAGCATGGTGAACTTGCCCGGATTCTGTTCGATTGCGGCGAGTGTTGCGTCGGAACGCTTCTTCGCGGCGAGGAAGCTCGCGCTCATTTCATTGCCGACAGCGGTGATTTGCTGCTCCTGGGTTTCGTCCGTCATACGTGTCCTTTTCTTAAGAAAATCAGCGATTTTATCGTAAAAGTCTGAGCCGACAACGAAATATGGCATAACAAGTGGTACTCTCTTGTTTGATGAATTGATAGCACAGTAATCCTCAGGGGGTCAGATGGGCCGCGGACGTCAGAAAGCCAAACAGCAGAAAATAGCCCGAAAGCTCAAGTACCTGACCACCGACACCGATTACGATGAGCTCGCCAAGGAGCTCGGTGCCCAGGAGCCTGGTTCGGGTTCTTTTGATCCTTTCGCCGATATCGAAGCAAAATATTCTCACGATGCGGACGCTGAAGATGAGATTCCTGAAGATGTTCAGGAGTCCGCGCAGGGCGACGCCGAGGATGACCTCGACGAGTATGCGAAGTGGGCCGCGGAGGCGGCGGCGAAGGCCACGAGCGGAGAGTTCCCGGCAGCCAAGTCGGCCGCATCAAGCCACACAAGCCCATCCCGATGCCGATGCCCAGTGTGCTGAAGCCGAAGAAGCAGGACTGATTGGCATATCAGGTACTTTGTGAAATCGCGATGCGGATATGCCTGCTAGGTGTATCCGCATCGCGATTTTGCTATGCGTCTTTGTGCCTGTGACGTTCTTCTCGCAGCCTGTCACACCAACGGCAGTAGATCGCTTAAATCGTCACGTTCGCCGACGTCGGTGATGCGGCCGGCATCTTTTTCCTCCTGCCAGCTGGTGATGCCGGCGGCGAGCCGCATCCACACGTCCGGTTCCAGTTCGATCACGTCCGGCGGTGTGAGATTATGTGGATCGGATGCCGGTCCGTCGAGAATCTTGATGGCGCCCCACGGTGCGACACGCACTTCCACGCCCTCTCCGGGCGCTTTTTTCTCCAGCAGATGCAGCGAGTAGCGCACTGCCATCGCCCACAGCTGGCGTGGCAATCGTGGAGAGAATTCCAGACGGAAATCGCGTGCCGCGTCGGTATTCGTGGGAATACTGTCGGCGATCATGCGATGAGACGTTTGCAGCCATTGCGCAAATGCGTCATGTCCCTTATGCAGATCTTGTTCTCGAATAACAGCCATACGTGTTATTTTGTCGCTTGCAAGCGACTATGATGGGGTGTTGCAGACAGCGTAGTCACAACTGAATAGGGGTGTGAAGAGAGGAAAAATATTTGCGATTGCTGACGGCGTTCTCAATTTTGTTGTATGTCGTTTGCATGTTGTTCACAACGTTTTGGCAGCCGGTTTGCATCATTTTTTGCAAACGAATGCTGACCTGTAATCGCTTGAAATTTCGTCTTTTTTCTGATTGTGTAGTATGCTGTGTATGAGAACGTATGCATGATGTTACTTAGTGTTCATGTAGCCGCTAATGCAAGGACGCTGGAGCAAGGCATAATGTTTCTGGAGAGTAATCCGTCAAAGGGAGTCGACTAATGACTGAAATTACCGCACCGAAGTCCGCGATCACCGCGGAGCAGTTCGCAGATGAGATCCGCGAGCAGCTGAAGTACACCCAGGGCGTCACCGTCGAACAGGCCAAGCCGGCCGACGTGTATGTCGCCGCGTCCGCCGCGGTGCGCCGCCACCTCATGGATTCCTGGTTCAAGACCCAGGCTGACATGGTCAATGGCAACACCAAGGCAGTCGGCTACCTGTCCGCAGAGTTCCTCATGGGTAAGCAGCTGCGCAACGCTCTGCTCAACGCCGGTCTGACCGAGCAGTTCAATGCTGCGGTCAAGGAACTCGGCTTCTCCGTGCAGGACGTCGTCAACGCCGAGCACGAGCCAGGCCTCGGCAACGGTGGTCTCTGGCCGCCTGCTTCATCGATTCGCTCGCTTCGCTGGGCGTGCCGGCATTCGGTTATGGCATCCAGTACAAGTACGGCATCTTCGAGCAGAAGTTCGACGAAAACGGCAAGCAGATCGAAACCCCGGACTACTGGCTGACCAACGAAGAGCCGTGGGGCCACATCGACTACAACCGCGACCAGAAGGTCTCCTTCGGCGGCGAAGTCGTCGAAGAGAACGGCAAGAAGGTTTGGAAGCCGGCTTGGTCCGTGCGTGCAGTCCCGGTCGACTACATGGTTCCGGGCTATGCTTCCGGCCGTGTGAACACCCTTCGCCTGTGGACCGCCAAGAGCTACGACGAATTCGACCTGCTCACCTTCAACAAGTCCGAGTACCTTGACGCCGTCAAGCCGCAGGTCGAAGCGGAAAACATCTCCAAGATCCTGTATCCGGAGGATTCCACCCCGCAGGGCAAGGCGTTGCGTCTCGAGCAGCAGTACTTCTTCGTGTCCGCCTCCATCCATGACGCCATCCGCGTCTTCTACCCGGGCCAGGACAAGCCGGATCTGACCACCTTCGCAGACAAGATCACCTTCCAGCTTAATGACACCCACCCGGTCATCGGCATCCCGGAGCTCATGCGCGTCCTCATGGACGAGTACGGCTACGATTGGGACACCGCCTGGACCGTCACCAACAAGACCTTCAACTACACCTGCCACACCTTGCTTCCGGAAGCCTTGGAAGTGTGGCCGTCCAAGCTCATCGGCGAACTTCTGCCGCGTCACCTCGAAATCATCGAGAAGATCCAGGACCAGTTCGCAGCCGAGCTCAAGACCAAGGGCGTCGACGAGGCCACCATCAAGGACATGGCCATCTACACCGGCGACTCCGTGCGCATGGCCTACCTGGCCACCTACGGCGGCTCCCACGTCAACGGCGTTGCCGAGCTGCATTCCCAGCTGCTCAAGGACGTCACCCTGAAGAACTTCTCCGACGTGTATCCCGACAAGTTCACCAACGTGACCAACGGCGTGACCCCTCGCCGCTTCGTCAAGCTCGCCAACCCGCGCCTGTCCGACCTCATCACCGAAGGCCTCGGCACCGACAAGTGGGTGAGCGACCTCGAACTGCTCAAAGGCCTCGAACCGCTTGCCGCAGACGACGAATTCGTCAAGAAGTTCGCCGCCGTCAAGCAGGCCAACAAGGTTGACTTCGCCAACTACGCCAAGCGCGAATACGGCTTCGACATCGACCCGAACACCATGATCAACACCATGGTCAAGCGTCTGCACGAATACAAGCGTCAGGCACTGAAGATCCTCGCCGTGATCGCACGTTACGCCGACATCAAGTCCGGCAAGATCTCTGCAGACGACATCATGCCGCGCACCATCGTGTTCGGTGCCAAGGCCGCTCCGGGCTACTATCTGGCCAAGCAGACCATCCAGCTGATCAACAACGTCGCCCGCGTCATCAACAACGACCCGGACGTCAAGGGCAAGCTGAACGTCTACTTCCCGTGGAACTACAACGTTCGCCTCGCACAGCACCTCATCCCGGCCACCGACCTTGACGAGCAGATCTCCCAGGCCGGCAAGGAAGCCTCCGGTACCGGCAACATGAAGTTCGCTCTCAACGGTGCCATGACCGTCGGCACCCTCGACGGTGCCAACGTCGAAATCCGTGAGCGCGTCGGCGCTGAGAACTTCTTCCTCTTCGGCATGACCGTCGACGAGGTGGACGCCCTCTATGCCGAAGGCTACGAGCCGAAGAAGTACTACGAGGCCGATCCGCGCCTCAAGGCCGCCATCGATATGGTCGCAGACGGCACCTTCTCCAACGGCGACAAGACCGTGTACGAAGACCTCGTCCATGATTGGCTCACCAAGGACTGGTTCATGACCCTCGCCGACTTCGGCGCCTACACCGCCATCCAGTCGGAAATCGAGGCTCTCTACGCCCAGCCGCTCGAATGGAACCGCAAGGCCCTCATCAACGTGGCGAACTCGGGCTACTTCAGCTCCGATCGTTCGATGGAGGATTACCTCGAGCGCATCTGGAAGACGGGTCCGCTCGCAGACTGACGGAGCGTTATCTGCGCTGTGGAAGGCTCGACGTACCTTCGTACGCCTTCGCCTTCCACGCCTTGATACCGCACGCGTCAGTCCACTTGCTCCGCTCGCCTGATAGCGCTAGATAAGGCGTGATGACGAAGGGACGATTCTTTGGAATCGTCCCTTTTTGTGTCTGGATAACAAAAAGCCCTGCGCGAAAGAGTGGCAGGGCTTTGAAAAGAAGTAGGAATCAGGCGGCTTCGGGAGCGGCGGCGGCCTCAGTGTCGACTTCCTTGGCTTCTTCGGCATCCTTGGTCAGACCAAGATCGACAGGAGACGAGCTGTTCTCCCACGGCTCCTCCCACGGATCGTAATCCGGATTCTGCTGCTTGTACACATACAGACCGATGACACCGGCAAGCAAAGCTCCGAAGAGCAGTGCGAAGAACTTCCAACCGTTAGAAGACTTGTTCTCCATGACGGCTCCTTTCCCAAATATCGGCGAACATTGGCTGACCTGCTCGTTCAAGCCAACTCTGTTCACTATATTAATTCCTTGAATGTGTTGATTGGGTGGATTTACGCGCCGAGGATTCACAAGAATGCAATCATTTGCAATGATTTCGCGGATTCGCGGATTCGCACGTTCCAGTAGGGTTGAAACATGGCTTATCAACGTTTCAGTCTGTTTCCCGATTCCCCGTCGTTCAAAGACCTCTTCTCTGCACGTTCCATGAGATACCGCTGGCGTAATGGCGATCCCGTAATCACCGTCGCGATCATGGTGATATGCGTCGCGGTCTGGATTGTCGAAACACTATTGAAAATCGCCTGGCCAGCCGGCTACAACTCGTTCGTCGGCACAGGCGTATTCATGCCCGCGCTGGCGACTCACCGCCCATGGACTTTCATTACGTCAATGTTCCTGCACCAGCCGGCCTCCCTATGGCATATTCTTTTCAACATGCTGACCTTGTGGTGCGTCGGGCCTGTATTGGAACGCATGATGGGGCATCTGCCATATCTTGCGTTATACGTGCTGTCAGGACTCGGCGGAAGCACCGGCATGATGGTCTGGGCACTGCTCTCGCAAGACGGTTGGCTAACATCCGCATATGGCGCTTCCGGCGCACTATTCGGCCTGTTCGCGTCGATTCTGGTGGTATACCAGCGCATTGGTATAGACATTCGATCCATGCTGATCTGGATGCTCATCAACTTCCTGATGCCGATCATCACGCCGAACATCGCATGGCAGGCGCATATCGGCGGATTCATCGTCGGAGGCGTGTTCGTCTGGCTGCTGGTTTCCGGCCTGCATGCGTTGCGCGGCAAAAGCCTGCAGCAGCGCACGCTGATTTACGGCGTAATCATGTTGGGCGTGATTATTGCGGTTGTCATCGCGTGTAATATGAGCAATCCACTTCGTGTAAACCCCCTTCTTGGCATGTTCTTCTAGTCGACAGGTAGAAGAAAAAGAAGTTTTTGGAATTGCAGATATGCAGTTATCCACATTTGTGGATAACTTTGTGGATAAGTGAGGAGCGAGCTGTGGGTAAGTCGGGGATAACTCGGTGCATTATCCACAAGGATATTCACAAAACGGCGAATTCCCCAGCTTTTCAACGGTGGAAAATGTGGATAACCAGCCTGTGCATAGCGAAAAATGGGGGAAAATACCGTCCTATATCTTGTGTGCGGTCGTAAAACTGTCCACAAGATATAGACGCTATCCACATTCGTCCACAATAATCCACGACTTATCCACATCGTGCGGAACTAGAAAATCCCCAGAATGACGGCGGATCAACAAAACGAAATCAGGTACGTCACCAATGACAATCATGAATGACAAGACGCGCGAATTCGTGGCGATGCATCGCGACGAGGACGTGCGCGAACTGGCGTTGAAGGCCAAACGTGTGGAAGGGCTCGACCTGTCGTTGGCTCTCGACCAGATTGCCGGATGGCAGATCGCAAGCAAAAAACTGCCGCAATGGGCCTCATGCGAGGGAATCATATACCCTCCGCACATTTCCATGGAACAGTGCTCATCGCAGTTCACAGCCCAATACAAGTCCGAAATCGCGCAAACCCTGCTTGCGTCGGCCGCAACCGTGCGCGCCAGAGTGTCCGATTCTGCCGAATCGGACACATTGGTGGCGAAAAGGGCGATGGTGGATCTGACGGGCGGGTTCGGTGTGGACTTCTCGTATCTGGCGCGCGGATTCAGCCAAGCCACTTATGTGGAACGGCAACGACATCTGTGCGATCTGGCCGAGCACAACATGGCCGCACTGGGACTCGACCAGGCGCGTATCGTGTGCGACGACGGCGTGGAATACCTTGACAATATGGATCCGGTGGATCTCATCTACATCGATCCGGCCCGCCGCGACGAGCATGGCGCGCGCACCTACGCGATCGAGGATTGCACACCGAACGTACTCGAATTGCGTGACCTGTTGCTCGCCAAATCGCAGTGCACGCTGGTCAAACTGTCTCCCATGCTGGACTGGCGCAAGGCGGTCGTCGATTTCGACGGGGCCGTACGCGAAGTGCATATTGTGGCCACCGGCAACGAATGCAAGGAACTGCTGCTGGTACTGGGACGGCCGGCGCAAGCGGATGCGCGCGACGGCGTGGATGGCGCGGGTTCGCACCGGCGTCCTGCGGCGCACGCACACATGGGGCAGATAGATATACGGGCAAGACAGACAAGCAACGACAAGACGCCATTGGCACGTACGCGCGTGGAGCAGATGAATGGCGGCATGGATTTGGCAGACACGGTGGGCTCGTTTGACGGTGAATCGAAAGCCGAACGTACCGTAGCCGCATCGCATGATGGCCGGTATGCCGCGCCGCACGTGTTCTGCGTGAACGACGATCAGCGGATCGATTATGATTCTGCCGCATATACGCAAGGCCTGCGCATTGGTGGCAAACCGCTGCCGGAGGCGAAAAACTACTTGTATGAGCCGAATGCGTCGATTATGAAGGCCGGCTGTTTCGATCTGGTCGAGGAACGATTCGGTGTGACGCAGATCGGCCCGAGCAGCCATCTGTTCGTGTCGGAACAGCAAATCGCCGATTTTCCGGGACGAGGATTTGCGATTGAAGCAGTCGGAAGCATGAATAAAAAAGATACAAAACGATTGCTGAATGGTGCGAAACAAGCGAATATCGCGGTACGTAATTTCCCGCTTACGGCACCGCAGTTACGCAAGAAATTGAAGCTTGCCGACGGTGGGACGGTCTACCTGTTTGGTACCACCATGCAAGGCGGCGATCATGTGCTGCTGCGCACGTCGAAAATCTGAACAAGCGAACCGGAATTGAGAAGAACACGAGACAAGTGATAGACGAATCGCAGGAATAGCAAGACGATTGCGAAAGAATCGTAAAAAGGGTACGCGAAAAGGGCGTCTGACTGTGCGAAGAGTACAGACGCCCCTACTTCAAACGTGCTACCGAGGCTGCCTAAACAATAAACGTGAAACGGTGGGTCAGCGCCACCACATGGTCATGATGAATCCGACCATGATGATCGCGAACGCGATGGCCAGATTCCATGCGCCGATGTTCGGAATCGGGTAGTCGGAAGTCAGGTAGTAGACCACGGCCCAAACCAGGCCGATGATCATCAGCGCGCAGAACAGAGGCACGAACCAGCGTGGATTGGACTTGGTGCCCTTGATGGTCTCCTCCACGCGGCGGGTGTTTTCCGCCTGACGGTTCATCATGCGCTGCATCTGCGGGCTCAGGGAATCCTTGTCGGCAGTGGCGTTCAGCACCGCTTCGACGCGGTCCATCGGAATATCGAGATCGTCAGCGTCGTTGGAATCAGCGGAAGCGGATTCGACGGTGGTCTCATCAGCGTCATCCTGAACGGTTTTGTTGCCCTCTTTAACGGCAGCGGTGTCGTTCGTGGACTGCAGATCGTTCTGATCGTCCGCGGTGGTTTCGTGCAGCTCTTCGTCAGCCATCAGCATAGTCTCCTTTAATAGGCTAAAAGTCATAATAGTGGGTAGACTCGAAAGCGGCGAACTCACAGCGTAAAAACTGTTCTCGATCAGAGCAAATGCTTAACAGGAATCAGGAAGGTCCGCATGGCTAAGCACACCGGAAAGCACACCGCGAAACGGTCGAAAGCGGCCGGAGCGGCGGCAGTCCTCGTGCTCATGTTCTCCGGATTCCTGCTCGTCACAAACCTGCGCGTGAACCGTTCCGTCGTGGTGACCAACGATACCGCCGAACTCGTGGAACAACGTGTGAAAAAAGTCAACTCCCTGCAGACGGAAGTTGACGCGCTCAGCTCCCGCGTGAACGATTTGAGCAAGACACTGAGCAGCCAGGACGGCACTGACCCGCAAGACAGCGAAAGCGCAGGCACCGGCACCATGCTGCCTGCGGTGGAAGGTCCTGGACTCGTGGTGACGCTCGACGATTCGCCACTTTGGGAAGACATGGTCGACTCCAGCGGATCGACATCCAACATCAACGACTACGTGGTGCATCAGCAAGACGTCGAAGCCGTGGTGAACGCGCTGTGGGCGGGCGGTGCGGAATCCATGATGATCATGGACCAGCGCGTGCTCTTCAACTCCGCGGTGCGCTGCTCCGGCAACGTGTTGCTCCTGCAGGGCAAAAAGTATTCGCCGCCATTCACCATTTCCGCGATCGGGCCAGTCGACAATATGAAAAAAGCGCTCGACGATTCGCAGGACGTGACCATATACCGGCAGTACGTCAGCGCGTTCGGCTTAGGCTGGCAGGTCGAAGAAAAAGAAAAACTGCATTTCGAGGCGACCGACGCTCTGCAGCAGCCGCTGCAATACGCGCAGGCGATGAGCGACGGAACAGAAGAAACGCAGCAAACGGACGCAACGCAGCAATTACAAGATGTGCAGGAATCGCAAGAGGGGAAGTAAACGATGAAGCACGTGGCACATAGACAACGCCGCAAAAGCGTGGTATGGACGATACTTGGCATACTCGCCGAACTCATGCTGACCGCAGCGGCCGTCTGCGCGCTTTACATCGCATGGCAAATGTGGTGGACGGGCGTGCAAGCCGAACACAACCAAATCGAAACGCGCCAATCCGTATCATGGTCCGACCCGGGCCAATCCGACAACGTCACCATCGCGCAGGCGCAGGAAGGCGACCCGCCAACGCAACCGCAAAGCGCGCAGGAAGGTGAGCTGATCGCCCAAGTCTACATTCCGCGATTCGGCAGCCAATGGCAACGCAACCTCGTTGAGGGAACTTCCCTCACCGAACTCAACAAACACGGCCTCGGCCACTATAAAGACTCGCAAATGCCCGGCCAAGTCGGCAACTTCGCTTTTGCAGGCCACCGCAACGGCTACGGACAGCCACTCGGCGATGTCGACAAACTGCAGGAAGGCGACCCGATTATCATCCGCACGCAGGATTACTGGTATGTGTACCGCTACACGAGCTACAAAATCGTGCTGCCGACCGACATCGAAGTGGTCGCCGC
>OBYZ01000942.1_pt1 | contig 16238 bp, 15 predicted proteins | sample 1501501 | NCBI WGS metagenome assembly OBYZ01 (sample SAMEA2580213, study PRJEB22360) | human gut metagenome | biome: human gut; feature: human-associated habitat; material: faeces | place: Denmark | collected 2008/2010
CGCCAGCCATACTTGATGCGCCTGCAGTGTTTGTAATTGTGATTGTGCTTCTTCCGGAAGTCTCTACAATTTTCTCTGCATCCCGCATAATCAGCTCAGGTCCGTCAAAAGAATTCCCATTTTGCACAACATGGGCATTTCCTGTCAATATCAGTTTACCATCGATTCCTTCCTGTCCACTTCTTGTATAAACAGCTTTGTCCCCGTATCCATTCATTTGATGCATAGTACTGGAAAGGTGTACTCCACCGGTTGCTTCTATCTTTACCTGTTTCATATTTCCTTCGATCAAAGGCGCCTCGATAATACCATCAACAGATTCCAGGTAACCATTCCCCTGAATTTTGCCGAATCCGGTTTCCGGATTATACATGATGTCGTCTCCTTTCATCGTGCGCTTTTCCGCTTCATCATGAATATAGACTCCACCTACACCGCGAGTTGTTTTATCTTCATATAAATACATTTTTTCCGCGGTCATAACAGTCTGGTCTTTTTGGTACTCAACACCTCCATCAAGCCATGCGCTGCGGTTTTCAAAATAATACTGACCTTTTTTACCGGTAACTACAGCGCCCTCATTAGCATGAATAACCACATTCCCTGTCGCAGTGACTGTTTTAGCTTTTCCATCATAAGTCAATACATCGGCGGTGATATCATCTGCCCATGCCGTACCGCCTGCTGCAATTAAAAATACTGCCAGGAACCCATATATTTTCCTCACTTATTTGCCTCCTTATCAGCAAGCTTAGCATGTCCTTTTGCTACAATTTTTTCAAGTACACGATCGGCCGTAAATGAATCTGCTGTTAATATTCGCCCATCCTTTTCCGCGGTAAACGAGCAATCTGTGGATAAAACCTGCTTCTTCCCATCATAAGTCAGGTTTTTGGCATAAAGAATAAGGCCGTCTTTCGTCTTTCCCTCAATATCTCCCTCAAGATTTACTGTTTGCTCCGCTCTTTTTATGATTCCCTTCTTTGCTTTGATAGACAATTCATTCCCATCTTCTGCAAAAAAGCCTTCTATATCCGTAAGATAAGCCGTATTTCTGTTACTCTCCATCTTAACATGACGCGCCTTCAGATTCCATATCACTTTACCGTCTTTTTCTTCATTCAGGTTAATATCATTGAACTCCACTGCCTGTGTCGTATCATCACCAGTAAAAACAGAATTACCGTCTCCTTTAAAAAGTATGTACACTCCTAAGGTGATCAAGACCATGAGTACTACACCAATAATAGATTTTTTATGTTTTTTCATGTACTGCCTCCCTCCGCTCTTTCCGCAAAAGGTACTCCGTGGATAATTTCCTTTTTTTCTTCATCTGTCATCCGGCAATACATCTCAATACTCCATGGTTCCGTCCAAAAAAGATGCTGGAACCACATCCAATCGGCAGGATGTGCTTTAATAAATTCTTCCATAATGGTAGCCATTTTTTGTGCGTTCACCAGCAAGTCATGTTTTTTATCTCCGGTTTCTTCATAATAAAAATGCTTTCCTACACAAATGGTATTTCCTATGCAGTCTTCATTTCTAACTACAAAGATAGGAAGTACCGGAGCTTTGAACTTCTTGGCAAAAACCACGGGCCCCTGGGGAAAGGAGAAAATCCGATTCATGAAACGAACCGGTATCCCCACTCTATCTCCATCTTTATCAGATAAAAATCCGAGAATATGGTTCTTTTTCATGGAACGGGCCGCTGCAATCATTTCATAGCCGCCTGTTCCGGTCAGATAAATATGTTCGCCTGATTCCGCCCGATATTCATTAATAATCCTCATCAGAGCATCATCTTTCTGTTTTTTGCCAATAGCGGACGTATCATATCCATGCAGGGCAAGACCGGCTCCAAGCCATTCCCAGTTTCCTACGTGGGCAGTAAGCCCCACAATCCCTTTCCCCTCTGCATATGCAGCCTCCAGATACTCCGGATGATCAATAGAAACATATTCATCTATATGAAGTTTCTCTCGGCACAGCCGCGGCATATACAGCATTTCCATCGCCGACATTCCTACACGTTGATACACTTTATTCAACAGCCGCTCCGCATCTTCTCTTTCACATAACAGACCTGTCATAATCTGCTCAATTCCACGATTACGTTGTTTCGGTATCCGATTCATAATTGCCGGCCCCAGAAAAGAACCTATAGCTAAAATATTTTTATAGGGCATTCTGCAAAGTATGCTGCTGACCATCTTAAGCAAATGATATTTTACATTAGAAAGCATGTCTTCTCTTCCTCAAAAATCAGTTTCCTAAATTATATAACTATTGCCGGGCAGGTGCCTCTTGCATTTCCGAATAAAATGACGCAACCGCTTCATCCCACCGTCCCTGTTCCTTGAGTATTTCCTCAATAAACTCTCTCGCTGCTCCACTTCCCCCGGCACGGCGGGAAACAAATTCCGCCTTTTTTAAGTTTTCAGGAGCTCCATTTGATGGACTGCCTGCTATTCCAACTTTATCAAAAAGAGGCAGATCATTTAAATCATCTCCCATGAAAGCGACTTCTTCCCAACACAAACGATACTTTTCTAATGCCGCTGCCACGGCCTGTACCTTATTTTTCACCCCCATAAGGAGCACATCTACTTTTAATTCCTCCGCCCGCACACGGACAATATCCGAGGTACGCCCAGTAATAAAACCGGTAATATATCCCATACGATGTACCAGCCCCAAGGCCATTCCATCCTGGGCGTGGAAGATTTTATAAGCTTCGCCTTCCGTCCCTAAAATCAATGTACCGGAAGTCAAGGTTCCATCTACGTCAAAAAAGAATGCCTTTATACTTCGCGAACCTCTCATCAGACCACACCTTGTCTCAACAAATCTGTGACATGCACCATACCTATAGATTTTCCATCCTTATCCACTACAGGAAGCACCGTGATAGGATGAGGCGCATGTTTTTCCATTTTATGGAGTGCTTCTGCCGCCAACTTATCAGCAGTTATTACCAAAGGATTCTGTGTCATCACTTCTTTTATGGTGAGCATCAGAAAATCTTTTTCTTTTTCCAGCCCACGACGGACATCCCCATCTGTCATAAGCCCCTTCAGCTTAAACTTTCCATCCACAACAGATACCGCACCAAGCCCCATTTTAGTCATCACAAAAAGCGCATCCTTAACAGAAGCAGTTTCTTTAATTACGGGATTGTCACTGCCATGGTGCATAACCATTTCAACAGTCATAAGCAGACGTTTTCCCAAAGATCCGCCCGGATGAAATACCGCAAATTTATCGGCAGTAAAATTCTCTTTTTCCATAAGCGCCACTGCCAAAGCATCGCCAAGTGCCAATGCCGCTGTCGTTGAACTGGTCGGAGCCAATCCGAGGGAATCAGCCTCTTGTAAAACACCTGCATCCAATACAATATCTGCATTTTCCGCCAGCGTAGAATGGGTGTTCCCAACAACAGCAATCAATTTCGCACCGATTCTTTTCAGCGAAGGCAGAATGTTTAATATTTCACCGGTTTCACCGCTATTGGAATAAGCTACAACCACATCTTCAGCTGTCACCATTCCCAAATCTCCATGGATACCTTCCGCAGGATGAAGAAAAAATGACGGTGTTCCCGTACTTGCCATAGTTGCAGAAACTTTTTTTGCAATATGCCCGGACTTTCCCATTCCCGTCAGTATGACACGACCATTTGCATGAAGAATCAAATCGACAGCTGACTCAAAATTATTATCCAGTTTATCAATCAGGCTCAAAATGGCATCCGCCTCATCACGAAGCACCTTTATCGCTGTTTCTATCGAAGACATGCTTCCTCCCTTGATAAATCCATGCCGCTGACAGCGGCTCACCATTAGGCAACTATGCCTTATCTTACGCTAAAAAGAAACGGTTTTGTTCTGTATCAATTTATTATACTATATTCTCTTTATTATTAGTTAATGTCTTCTTATTTATCGTGTTTCACAATTTCATTGATCTTAATTAAATCTTTCAGCAGCCCCTCCAAAGATGACAAATAAAGCATATTCGTAGAGTCAGACAAACCTTCCGGCGGATTATCGTGAACTTCCATAAAGAATCCATCTACTCCGCTTGCTGCCGCCGCACGTGCAAGATAAGGGATCATATCCCGCTGCCCGCCGGTTACCGTACCCATAGCGCCCGGCAGCTGCACACTGTGGGTAGCATCATAGATAACCGGATAACCAAACTTCCTCATCATCGGGAAAGAACGCATGTCTACTACAAGATTATGATAACCAAAAGATACACCTCGTTCGGTAACGGCCAAATTGGGATTATGAGCTTCTTCCATTTTATCCAGCACGTTTCTCATATCTTCAGGCGCCATGAATTGTCCTTTTTTTACATTTACCGGTTTTCCTGTCATCGCCGCCCCGTAAACCAAATCGGTCTGGCGGCAGAGAAACGCGGGGATTTGAAGCATATCCAACACTTCCGAGGCCTTTTCCAATTGAGTCACATCATGCACATCGGAAAGCACCGGCACATCCAGTTCCTTTTTTATAGACTTTAGAATTCGAAGACCTTCCTCCAGCCCCGGACCACGAAAAGAATGATAAGAAGAACGATTTGCCTTATCAAAAGATGCTTTAAAAATATATTGTACACCTAATTTTTCACAAATTCTTTTCACTTCACGGCCAATCATCAATGTGCGGTCGTAGCCTTCAATCACACAGGGGCCGGCAATTAAAAATAATCTGCTTCCATCAATAGTAAGATTTCCCACCTGAATTGTTTTCATAATTGGCCCCTTTCGAAATATGCGTTTACTTTCTTTAGATCTTCTTCCGTGTCAATCCCTATATCTTCCGTCTCTACCGTAATTACACCTATTTTATGCCCGCTTTCCAACGCCCTCAGTTGTTCCAAAGACTCTGTCATTTCAAGCGGCGTCTGCTTCATGTGGGCATATTCCAGAAGAAAATCTCTCCGATAGGCATAAATTCCTACATGCTTTAATGCGGGAACCACAAAATCATAGCGGGGATAGGGAATCAGCGCTCTTGAAAAATATAATGCTTCGCCCTTTTGGTTGACAACAACTTTTACCGCCGACAGATCTTCGTAGTCGTCATTTTTTAACGGCGTTGCCACTGTCACCATATCAAGTTCCGCCCGTTCAACAAGTGTCTTCGCAAGAAGATCGATAACATTGGGATCAATCAAAGGCTCATCTCCCTGTACATTGACAATGATATCATAATCCGGCAGACTTTCCGCCACTTCCGCTAAACGGTCAGTCCCGGTCGGATGATCAGCAGAAGTCATCACTACATCTCCACCAAAAGACCGGACTTCTTTTTCAATATCTTTATGATCCGTAGCTACGATGACCACATCAGGCAGTTTCGCCAAAATCGCTCTTTCGTAAACACGTCGCACTAACGTTTTTCCCGCAATCATCCTCAGCGGTTTTCCCGGCAGACGTGTCGATGCATAGCGGGAAGGGATTATACAGACAATTTTCATAAAAAGGCCTCCCATTGTTCCTGAAGCTGTGCTTCTCCATTTTCAGCAAATTTCATTTCTATCTCCAAAACATAAAGAGGAATTTTACTGTCTTCCGCTTTACTTAAATTCAGCATCTTTACCGCATCTTTTTCTGTCACCGTGATTAGATCAGCACCACTATATGCAGCTGCCATTTCAGCAGATTCCATATCTGCTGATGTATATACATGGTGATCCGGAAAAAACATATTTCCCCCAGGGCTCAGCCCCGCCTCTAATGTTGTTTCTTTAAACGCTTCAGGATTTCCTATTCCTGAAAGAATAAACGTCCTTCTCCCTTTCTGGCAGGATAAACAGTCTTCTTTGATTCCTTTTTTCCATTTATTGAAAGGAACAAGCAATGACGGCAAATGGAAAGATTCAAGGATAAGCGCCTGCGGTGCCAATCGAAAAAGGTTCTTCTTTATATCCGTTTTCACAGACACATCTGCCTGCTCACTTTTAGTGAGGATAAATGTATGGGCACGTCGTAATGCCTCCATAGGCTCACGGAGAAGTCCGCGGGGCAGGGAATATCCGTAACCGAAAGGATTCGTGCAGTCTATGAGAACGATGTCTAAATCCCGCTTCATATCCCAATACTGAAAACCATCATCTAAAAGCAATATATCCGCCCCCAATTTAATCGCTTTTTCCGCAGAAATGATCCTGTTACGTCCCACAAGAACAGGAACATCAGGAATTTTTAACGCCATCATATAAGGCTCATCTCCCGCCAGTTTCTGGGAAATCCGCAAAGATCGTCCGTCAGATACAACTCCTCCGACTTTTTCCAATCCGCTTTTATAACCGCGGGAGAGAATGGCCGGATGATGCCCCTTTTTGTGAAGCATTTCAGCCAGCTTTAAAATGCACGGTGTTTTCCCCGTTCCACCGGCCGTAATATTTCCAACACTGATAACAGGTATCGGCATACGGCGGGCATTTCGCCCAGCCTTCTCATATTTTTTCACGACACCTTTTTCATAAATCCCTGCAAGAAGCTCCAACCCGCCAAGAACAATCTTTCCTATCTTTCCCGGCGACGGATTTTTTTGGAGTCCAAGTATGTAAGACTCAATACTCATCAGTATTCTCCATCAAATCAATCTTATACTTTTCAGCAAGTTTAGCAAAAGTATCTACATTCCTTTTCGTCGCCCCCTGATTCTCCGCCACCACAGACAACGCCGCTTCCCCCATAGCCTTCATTTTTTCGGGATGAGCCAATAAATCCCGCAGCGTTTTTTCTAATTCAGACTCATTTTGTGCCATGCGGCAGACACCACGCTTAGACAGCAGCCCAAATATTTCCCGGAAATTGAACATATAAGGACCTACAAGCACCGGTTTCCCATGCGCCGCAGGTTCCAATATGTTATGTCCCCCCACCCTTACAAAACTTCCGCCAACAAAAACTACGTCCGCAAGACTGTATAAACGTCCCAATTCACCAATAGTATCAAGAATAATAACCTGATGGCCTCTCCCATCATCTTCTTCCGTCCCCATCTTAGAGCGGCGGAGAACACTGTATCCAAAATGCTTCACCAAAAAGCGGACAGACGGTGCCCTTGTAATCTCACGCACTGCCAGAAGCAACCGGGCATCAGGATACTCTTTCAGAATCTTGCCAAATATACGAAGAATAATTTCTTCTTCTCCGTTATGCGTACTCCCTGCTACAATCACAGGCCCTTTTCCATCAAAGTGAAATTCATGACGAAGCTGTTGTTTCTCTTCTTCCGAAACTTCCACATAGGTTTCATCATACTTTGTATTTCCTGTAATTGTCACCCGATCAGAAAGTGCTCCCATAGAAATGATATGTTCCGCATCAATACCCGACTGCATACAAAATTTTTTAATTTGGAGAAGCATACGCGAGGTAAAACGCCGGATCAGGGAATACCTTTTCATAGAACGGTCACTGATACGGCCGTTCATCATCATAACAGGAATATTCTTTCTCCATGCCAGCCGAAGAAAATTTGGCCACAATTCCGTTTCAATCAGAATAATTGCTTTAGGATTCACTATATTCACAATTCGTTCTGTGATAACAGGCAAATCAAAAGGAAAAAATATATGGCCGTCCGCCTCGGGCATGATCCTTTGCGCCATTCGGTGACCTGTAGCAGTAACGACGGATACCACGACCATTTCTTTGGGATAGCGTTTTTTCAATTCCCTCACAATAGGACTGGCTGCGACAACTTCACCCACCGACGCCGCATGTATCCAGATTGCATTATGATAAGCAATCTGTTCCAAAGTCGGCGTCGGCATAATCCCGGCACTCTGCTTCAGTCTGTCATAAAAACCGTCTTCAAAAATAAGACGGTAAAGCAGTACCGGCACCTGAAAGAACCAATAAGCAACCAGACAGACATTATAAAACCAGTACAAGTTATTTTTCTCCTTCCGGCTGTTTTATCGACATGGTATACAGTTCATGATATAAACCGCCCATAGCCATAAGTCCTTCATGTGTTCCCTGTTCTTCAATCCGTCCTTTATTCAGCACTAATATCTGATCAGCATTTTTAACCGTCGATAAACGATGGGCGATAACAAACGACGTCCGTCCCACCATCAGTTTATCCAAAGCATCCTGTACAATTTTCTCGCTTTCTGTATCCAAAGCGGAAGTAGCCTCATCCAGGATCAAAATGGCCGGATCTTTCAGTATTGCCCGTGCGATAGCAATACGCTGCCGCTGCCCGCCGGACAATACAAGCCCCCGGTCTCCAACTTTCGTATCTATGCCATGAGGAAGTTCTCTGATAAAATTTTCCGCATTTGCTGCTTTTATAGCTGCCCAAACCTCTTCATCCGTCGCATCCAGTCTTCCATAAAGAACATTTTCCTTAATTGTCGTATTAAAGAGAAGTGTATCTTGAGGTACAAGACCTATATTTTCCCTTAAAGAGCCGACAGTCACATCGCGGATATCCATACCATCAATGCAGATTGCCCCTGCGCTGACATCATAAAAGCGGGGAAGCAGGTTTGCCACCGTGGTCTTCCCCGATCCCGATGGACCGACAAGAGCAATGGTCTGTCCCGGCTCCGCGATAAAGTTTAAATCTACGAGAACTGGATTTTCTTTTTCATAGGAAAAAGAAACGTGCTTTGCCTCTACTCTGCCTTTCTTAATAATGAGCTGCTTTGCGTCCGGCTTATCCTGTACTTCCGGCTGCTCATCAAGGATGGCAAAAACACGGTCGGCTGCAGCCAGTGATTTTTGGATATTCCCAACGCTTTCCGCCACGCGCCGTGTCGGATTCGCCAAATTGATGGCATAAATAAGAAACGCAATCAGTTCCCCGGTCGTCATCACCCCGTCAATAACGGAAACACCGCCATACCAGATAATAGCGCACACCGCAATGGCCGCTAAAAATTCAACAAAAGGCGTCATCTGACTCTGTTGGCGGATGGAACGAACCGTTGCGCTGAAGCTGGAACGATTAATTTTTTCAAACCGTTTTTCTTCATAACTGCCGCGGTTAAAACTCCTTACAATACGAACGCCTTGTATCGTCTCCTGCAGCATGGAGGTTACATCAGCAAGGCATTCCTGTACCACCCTCCCGCTGGTATGCAGTTTTCTGCCGAAAAACTTAATCACATAAGAAACCAGAGGCACGATGATGAGGCAAAGCACGGTCAGCTTCCATTGCAGATAAATCATAGATGCAAAGGAGCCGATAAAAATCGCGCTTTCCTGTACAAGAGAAATAAAATCCACCACGATGGCCGTTTGCAGTGCAGCAATATCATTAGTCAGATTACTCATGATATCCCCCGTACGGCGGTGATCATAATAGGAAATGGACAAAACCTGCAAGTGATGGTAGAGAACATTACGGATATCCATAATAACCGCCTGTCCGATATACCCCATCAGATATCGATGTCCGAAAGTCGTGAGCGCCCTGATAAAGAAAGTCACTAAAATAGCTACAATGACCAAGTACAGCATTCGCAAGTCCTTTTGCTCCAGCACTTGGTCAATCACGTCCTTAATAATCCATGGAACCACCAAATTTGACAATGCTACAAAAAGCATGAAAACAACTGACAATATTAATAACTTCTTGTATGGCCACAAGTAAGACAGAAGACGTTTATAACTATTTATCTTATTTTTTTTACTACTCATTATTTCCCCTCTGCTGTCCTTAATATAAGTTCCGCCGTACGACGAACTGCTCCGCCTTCACCCAGCACGGCACGTACAGATTTTAATTCTCTTATATTCTCCTGCCGCTTTACTTCATCAGTCAGCCACGGCAGCACGACTTCCGCTATATTTCCGGCAGTAACTTTATCCTGTAAAAGTTCAGGCGTCACTTCTTTATGAAGCAGTATATTCGGCAGCCCCGCATACTCCACCCGTACAAGATGCTTGGCCAGGAACCAGGTAATCGCAGATAATCGATACACAAGCACAGTAGGAAGCCCCATCAGTGCTGTTTCAAGAGTAGCGGTTCCAGACGAAGCGATACACGCCGTACAAATCTGCATCAGATCATATATCCGGCCGGCCGTCACAATGATATCCAATCTCGGTGAAGCATTTTTTAAAAACCCTTGAATAAACTCCGATGAAATCGTACCAGCACGGGGCAAAAAGAATTGGCACTCACATTTTTCAGTAAGTATATCCGCTGCTTTAAGCATGGCGGGAAGAAGTTTTTCCACTTCATTTTTTCTGCTTCCCGGCATAAGCAGAATTCTTTTTTTTACTCTGTCTCCCCCAAAAAATATCATTGCCTCTTCATAAGACATAGACGCTTTCACAGTATCTGCCAAAGGATGCCCCACAAAAGTCACCCGGGCTCCAGCTTCTCGATAAGCCTCCGCTTCAAAGGGAAATATAGATGCCACATGCTCCACATCATGAACAATATTCTTTGCCCGTCCCTTGTGCCAGGCCCAAATTGTCGGTGCAATATAGTACACTACCGGAATGCCCAGCTCTTTTGCCACGTGGGCAATCTTCATATTGAACCCCGGATAATCCACACACACAACTACATCCGGTTTTTCTTCCATCATAGCATGTCTAAGGAATGCCCGTAACTTAAAAAACAGTGATAAATGACGAATGACTTCTACCACTCCGATAATTCCCAGATTACCGATATCATAAATAATACGCACTCCCGCATTACGCATATTATCTCCGCCCATGCCGAAAATATCAGCATCAGGATATTCTCTTTTAATTTCCGCGGCAACAGCGGCGGCGTGCATATCCCCGGAAGCTTCTCCGGCAGACATCATAATTTTCATAAATGCTCCTGCTCCACGGATAGAATAGCAATTCCTGCACAATCCGCCTCTTTCAGCACGGACGTTTTTTCCACAAATAAGGTGCGGTACGCCTCAATGGCAAGTACTTTGCACCCGGTTTCCATCATAGAATGTAAAGTTTCCAATCCGACAGCGGGTACATCAAAACGCAGATCCTGATCCGGTTTTGCCGTCTTCACTACCACGGCTCCCCCGCGGGCCAGCATACCACCGCGTCTAATACAGGCATCTGTCCCTTCAATCGCTTCCACTGCCATAACCGCCTGATCTTTGATGACCACCGTCTGCCCCAGATCCATACCGCCAATGGCCTTAGCCGCCTTAAAGCCGAATGCTACATCAAGCATTTCATTTTCTGTCGGCCGGCGTTTGGTAAATATTTGCGGACCCGGCATTAGAGGCTTTAAATATTTCGTTTGATCCAGCACTGAAATCCCGTCTTTCCCCAATTCTTCCACAAGTTCCAAAGTAATCGTGTCATCCTTGAAATTCTTTTTCCTCAATCGATTCAAAACTTTCAGCGCACGCAAATCAGGAATCACATGATCCTTATACAGCCATTCTTTTGTTACTTTCCCAAGCATTGTGACTTCCTGCACGCCTTCCGACAAAAGCGTTTTAATGACCTTATTCAATTTAAAGACGCTGATTTCATAATAAGCATCAGCTTTTTCTTTTAGTTCCTTTTCGACTCCTGGAATCACAGCAATGCATACAACCTTATATCCCTGTATATGTGCGGCCTCTATAAATTCCACCGGAAGTATGCCGATTCCGGCAAGCAGTCCTACGGTCTCCATCGTTCCCCCTATCATTCTACCCTTTGAGTATTTTACCATATACTTCGTATTTTACGGAAATTATCGATTCTATATGAAAATACTTTTTTATGCTAAAAACGTATGCTAAACAGCCTTATACAAATCATTTTTATATGCTTCTTGAAAGAAATATAAACGCAAGGTATACTTAAATTATTATAATTTAAAGGGGGAATTACTTTGCTAAACAAAATCAAAAAAGTTTTGTCCAGTGTCGCATTGATCAAACAAATTGCTGTCGGCTTGGTCATCGGTATCCTGATTGCCGTCTTTACACCGACGGTAATCCCTGTCGTTAAAATTTTTGGCGATCTCTTCGTCAAAGCACTGAAAGGCGTTGCTCCCGTCCTCGTATTTTTCCTTGTCATGAACGCGATGGCACAAAAAAAAGAAGGGACGAACGCAAATATGAAACCGATCATCATCCTGTATGTCATCGGAACCTTCTGTGCCTCTCTCGTCGGCGTGGCATTGTCATTTCTTTTCCCGACCGTACTTCATCTCCAGGTGGCGGCCGATGCCAAACTGGCTCCGCCTTCCGGCATCATCGAAGTATTGCACAATGTAATTCTTTCCGTTGTAGATAATCCGGTCAATGCGCTTCTTACCGCAAATTACATCGGTATCTTGGCATGGGCGATCATTGCCGGTCTTGCACTCAAAAGTTACGCAAACGGCACAACAAAATCTATGCTTGATGATATAGCCCGTGCTATCACTCAGGTCGTCACCTGGGTCATCCACTTCGCTCCGCTTGGCATCATGGGACTTGTTGCTGACTCTGTCGGTACTGCCGGTGTAGATGCCCTGTTGGGATATGCAAAACTTTTGGCTGTCCTGATCGGCGCTTACATTCTTGTTGCTCTTGTTATGAATCCGATTATCGTATTCCTCAATGTTCACCATAACCCTTATCCTCTTGTCTGGACAACAATCCGTGAAAGCGGTGTATATGCATTCTTTACAAGAAGTTCCGCAGCAAATATCCCTGTCAATCTGACCTTGTGCAAGCGGCTGGGCCTTAACCCCGATACTTTTACAATTTCTATTCCGCTCGGCGCAACTATCAACATGGCGGGCGCTTCCATTACAATTTCTGTACTGGCTTTAGCTGCTGCCAACACATTGGGAATTGTTGTCGATCTTCCGACAGCGCTTCTTCTGTGCCTGATTTCCACAGTTGGCGCCTGCGGCGCTTCCGGCGTAGCCGGCGGTTCCCTCCTTCTGATTCCTGTAGCCTGTGCCTCTTTCGGTATCAACAATGACATTGCCATGCAGGTTGTCGGCGTAGGCTTCATTATTAGTGTGCTTGAAGATGCTTGTGAAACGGCACTGAACAGTTCCAGCGATGTCCTCTTTACTGCTGTTGCTGAATTTTCTGAACGCCGCAAGAATGGAACTTTCGACCCTAAAGATATGGTTCCCCACAACTGAATCTGATGCATACGAAAAAAGACTGTGAAAAATGTTTCGCATTTTCACAGTCTTTTTCGTATGCTTTATAGCGGATATTCCGGCATTTAATCTGATCTATACTTCTATCAAAAAAGCGCCGGCTGTTTTCATTTTTACATCTCCATAGCAGAGAATAAATTTATCTATATACCCCGCCAACTCCTTAAAAACTGATGCCTTAATAGAGCCTCCCCACTCCGATCCCCAATCATAATCAGAAAAAGATTGCATAAGCTTCATCCCTGCCGGTGACAAATGCAATTCACGTTCTGTTTCATGACTTCCTGCATCAATACCGGCTGCCCGAAGGAGCTGCACGGATACAATCAGGGCTGCCACCTTTTTATTTTTACATGCGGCAACAGTCATCGCACGTCCCAAAAGCCGGTATACCCTTTCATTTCTTTCCTCTTTTGGAAAGAATATACTGACCAACTCAATCACATAGTACCAGCACTGCATTTCTTCATAGGATAAATTCATCATATCCAAAAGCATCCGGCTCTCATACTGGGACATGAAAAAATTCTCGCCATCCTTCCACGCAGTGAACCGAAGAAACGCAAAAGAAACCATACCGCCGCTTCCACATCGTTCAAGCACCGTCTTGCCTACATAGATCCGTACTAATCCGGCAGATAAAGTAAATACATCCGCAATTTTCCCGCCATCCTTCCCCGCATGAGCATGAAGAAGGATCCCCTCATCATTTTCAAGCGATTTATTCATGACTGTCTGGTTCCGTTTCTTCTTTACGATCCATTTCCGCCTTCACACGCATAATACGGAATCCGTACATTTTAAGTACGGTAAACTTCCACCCGCCAAAAGAAATATGATCACCGACTTGGGGTATCCGTTCCAATTTCGAAAAAATCAGCCCGCCAATTGTATTATTTCTTTCTTCATCATCAAACTCCATTTGGAGCCTTTCAGAAACATCTTCCAGGATGACGGTACCGTCAAACTCATAAACATGGTCATTCACACGCAAAATTTCAGCAGGCGCGTTGCTCTCATTCTGCGGAATTTCTCCAGCCAGCTCTTCCATCAGATCCTCCAGCGTCACAAGGCCTGACGTCCCTCCATACTCATCCACGACGACCGCCAGGTATGTTCTCTTATTCTTCATCATTTGAAGGAGGGCCGGAGCGGGCATAACTTCAGGTACAGTCAGTATTTCCCTCATGATTCTTTTTATATTGTACTCACCCCTCAAAAGGCTTTCTAAAAAATCTTTTACATGAATAAATCCAAGAATATGATCCTTGTCCTCCATACACACGGGATAACAGGTATGATGCGTTTTTGAAATATTCCGGCGCATTACGTCCATATCATCATTAAAATCCAAAACGACCATATCATTCCGGGGAATCATGACATCCCTCACATCTAAATCAAAAAAGTCAAAAGAATTTTTGATCAACGTATTTTCAAGAGTATTCAAACGCCCGCCGCGATGACTTTCTTCCACGATGCAACGGATTTCATCTTCGGTATAAGTGAAATTAACTTCGTCTCTGCACGGGATTCCTTTCGTATCCAATATCTTTTTTATCGCGAACAAGCCGATGAAAATGAAAGGCTTCCATAGCCTGCAGGACAAATTGATGAACCATGTATAAGAGGATAACATGGACAGCGGCCTGACCAGTGATATGGATCCCGGCACAAGAATGGTAAAAATCCAATAGAGCATCAGTGCAATAACAATATAGGCAGAAACACCGGCATATACCAGCATCGCGGGAAAAAGATTTGTTTCTTCCCAAAACAAAACTGTGTGACGGACACTCTGATATAAAGAAAGGGCAAAAATGCTGCTGCAGAAAAGATACCCGATCTGTGTCCCCGCAAGTACCACAGAAGTCTTTTGATAATAAGGAGCCACTTTTTCCACTTTCTCCGCATCCAGTTCATCATTGTCTTCGATGTATTTCTTTCTCATTCGCGCAAAAGAAAAATTAACAGCAGTACATACATAATTGACGGCTGCCGCAAAAAGCGCAACGAAAATCCATACAATCACCCATTCTACGTGGATATTGATAAGTCATTCCTCCTTTTTAAAAACATTACTTATGCTCTTTATACCCTAATTCCCGAAGGATATAATCTTTATTCTTCCAATCCCTGCTGACTTTCACCCATAAATCAAGAAATACAGGAGCGCCGATCAGATTTTGTATTTCCTCTCGTGCTTCCTGCCCAGCCTCTTTAAGCAAAATGCCTTTTTTTCCGATAATGATACGCTTCTGAGAATCCCGTTCCACATAAATCGTACAGCGGATATATACCTTTCCATTCTCCCGCTCACTAAATTCTTCAGTGAATACGCCAATCGCATGAGGAACTTCTTCTCTTGTACGCAGCAGTAATTTCTCTCTTACAATTTCCTGCACAATATTTCGCTCCGGCTGATCTGTCACCATATCATCAGGGAAATACTTGGGGCCTTCAGGCAGGTATCTTTCCAGAACCATCGTAAATTCTTTCAAATTCTCTCCGCTTCGGGCGGAAAGCGGAATGATTTCCGAAAATGGGTATATTCTGCTGTATTGTCCTATTTTCTTCAGCAGAATATCTTTTTTTATCAAATCAATCTTACTCAGAACCAGCACGACGGGTACTTTTTTACCCTTGAGCAGACTCAAAATATACCGATCGCCCGCCCCGAGGGGATCATCACAGGCACAAATAAAGACAATGACATCCACTTCATCCAAAGCGTCCACCGTACTCTGACGAATAACCTGCCCTAATTTACTCTGTGGCTTATGCATTCCCGGTGTGTCAAGAAAGACAACCTGGGAATTTTTACCATTCCATACACCGGTAATCTTATTCCGCGTCGTCTGCGCATGAGCAGACACGATGGAAACTTTCTCCCCCAAAACCGCATTCATCAAGGTAGACTTCCCTACATTCGGCCGTCCCACAAGGGCAACAAATCCAGAATGGATTTTTTCTTCAGCCATTTCGTTCTCCTGTCCTTAAACAGCCTTCTTCAAAAGCATGGGGAAGCAATTTGCTTCCATCAAAAATTTTATAGTGGTCTTTATCTTTTGCCACAATGACCACGGGGATATGAAATTCCGCTATGACCTGGCGGCAGATTCCGCA
>OBYZ01000954.1_pt1 | contig 15796 bp, 11 predicted proteins | sample 1501501 | NCBI WGS metagenome assembly OBYZ01 (sample SAMEA2580213, study PRJEB22360) | human gut metagenome | biome: human gut; feature: human-associated habitat; material: faeces | place: Denmark | collected 2008/2010
GCTCAACGACTTCGGGGGGAGCCCCCCGAAAACGGCAGCCGTATCGGTGACGTCCACCACGTCAAGGCCGACTCCCCACGGCACGAACACCTTGGAAAGCAATCGGTAGGTTCCGCCATACACGTCATTGCCAAGCAGAATATTGTCGCCCGGTTTCAACGTGGCACGCAGCAGCACGTCGATGGCGGCCAGTCCGGAAGCGAAGCTCAGCGCGTAGTTCGCGCCTTCGACCGCCGCTAGCTGCTCGTCGAAGGAATTGCGGGTCGGATTGATGGAACGGCTGTAATCATAACCGTTGCGCAGGCCGCCGACACCATCCTGCTTGAACGTGGATGTCATATAAATAGGGGTGACCACGGCCCCGGTGGTCGGATCGGGTTCCTGTCCTGCGTGAATGGCGCGGGTGGCGAGTGCGGTGGCGTTCAGGGCTTCGGTGTTGGTCGAGATGGTCATGATGGGAACTCCTTGAAAATAGCGAATGGTTTGGGTTGAACGAATGATGGGCATGATCGTGAAGCAGCTGATCGGCGGTTTACAGATACCGCTCCGCAAGACTTGGCTTGTACGTGCGTTCCACAACGTCGGCGAATCCGTTGGCACGCATCCAATCGTCGTTGAAGATCTTCTCCATATAGCTGCGGCCGGAATCGGGCAGCAACGCCACTACCAGCTGGTTTTCATCCAAATCATGCTCGCGAGCGTATTTGAGGGCTGCCATAACGGCCATGCCGGACGATCCTCCGACCAGCAGGCCTTCCTCCGCAGCCAAACGACGGGTCATTTCGAACGCTTCGGCATCGTTCACCTGCACGATTTCGTCGGGAAGCTCACGGTCGAAGGCCTTCGGATAGAAATCCTCACCGACACCTTCGATGCTGTACTGGTGCACGTCGTCCGGATTGGAGTAGATGGAGCCTTCCGGATCGGCGCCGACCACCTGCACCTTACCGTCGGAAGCTTCTTTCAGGTAACGGCCGGTGCCGGAAATGGTACCGCCGGTGCCAATGCCCGCCACGAAATGCGTGACCCGATGATCGCTGGCTTCCCAGATTTCCGGACCGGTGGTGCGGTAGTGGCTTTCCGGCCCGTTCGGATTGTCATACTGGTTCGGGCGGTACCCTCCCGGAATTGCTTTGGCGAGGCGTTCCGCCACCTGATAGTAGGAGCGCGGATCATCCGGACCCGCATTGGTAGGGGTTACGACCACTTCGGCACCGTATGCGCGGAGTACCGCGCGCTTGGCTTCGGAGACCTTGTCCGGCAAGGTGAAAATGGTGCGGTAGCCGCGCTGCTGCGCCACGAGGGCAAGTCCGACGCCAGTATTGCCGGAGGTCGGCTCCACAATCACGCCGCCCGGCTTGAGCTCGCCGCTGCGTTCGGCCGCGTCAATGATACGTTCCGCGATGCGGTCTTTGGAAGAGCCTCCCGGATTGAAATATTCGACTTTGACGGCGATGGTGGCTTTGATGCCGTCGGTCACGTGGCTGAGTTTGACGAGCGGAGTGTTGCCGATGAGTTCGGAAAGGGAATTGTGGATGGCCATGGCGTTTCCTTGCAAATGATTGTTTATTGGCTTCCGATGGATGATTTCGTTGTTTTTGATTTCGAGAAGCTCGCGTTTGTCACTTGCAATTTTGAAAACGGGACCTGCGATGGTGTTTTCACCGCAGCTCATCCGCATATGTAGCCACGTAATGCCAACCGCGTAAGGCACTGGCTATGGGATGATTCTTGTGCGATGAAATGGCATCCCACTAGAATGCGGATGCCGAAAGAATGCCCTGTCTCAAGTTATGCTTCGATGAACCACGCGCCCCTCGGGCGGTTGGTCAGCGACAGCAACAACATGAGAAATTGAACATGAACCACACGATAGCACATCCTCCAGCGGCAAAAACTAACCCATGTCCGAATAGCGGACATGGGTTAGCTTTTGCGGGAGTCCATCACATCGAAGCGGCGTCAACCAACCGTTTCGTATAGTCGTTTTTCGGACGTTCCAGCACTTGGGCGGCCGTTCCAATTTCGACGACATGCCCGTCATGAACCACCATGATGCGGTCGGCTATGTGTTTGACAACACCCAGATCATGAGACACCATGATGAGCGCCATCTTCGGTTCGGCGGCACGGATCGCCTTGAACGATTCGAGAATCTGCACGCGTGCGGCAACGTCGATGGCTCATCGGCTCGTCAGCAAGCAACACGGTCGGATGGTCGACAATGGCGCGGGCGATCGCGGCACGTTGTGCCTGCCCTCCGGATAGGTCCATGGGAAAGCGGTTCCGGTATACTGTCGGATCGAGGCTCACCCTGAGGAAAGCGTCGTCCACATGCGCCGAAATCTGTTCAGGGGGCCAGTCGTGGTGGCGCAACCGCAACGGCTCCATGACGGATTTTGCGACACGCCATCGCGGATCCAACGAATCGAATGGATTCTGGAATACCAGTCCGGACTGGCTACGCAACGATTTCACGGTCTGCTTGCGCAGAACCTCACCGCGATAGCGTATGTCGCCGGCATCGGCATCTTCCAAACCGAGTAACACACGCGTAAGCGTGGTCTTCCCCGATCCGGAGCCGCCGATCACGGCAAGGCACTCCCCCGCGTAGACCGTGATATCCACGCCGAACAGCACCTGTCTGCGTTGCCTGCCTTTGCCGAAGAACTTGTCGATGCCACGTCCTTCAAGCAGAATGGTCGGTTCGGCCATCATCGTCCTCCTTCGACATCGAGCGAAAGCTCGCGCGCGGCCCGGACCAGATTTGTGGCTTCGGGCGTCGTGGGACACTCAAGCAGCATGGAAGTCGCGCCGGATTCCACGACATGCCCTTCGGATAGCACGTAGCATCGGGTGGTGGCGCGACGCAGCACCGAAAAATCATGGGTGATGAACAGCATGGACGCGCCAGAATCGTCGACCAGCGAAGTCAGCAGATCGACGATCTGCCGCTGTGTGATCGAATCCAATGCCGTAGTCGGCTCGTCTGCGATAATCAGTCTCGGCGAGGTGATCAACGCCGTGGCGATGCCGACGCGCTGCTGCTGGCCGCCCGACAGCTCATGTGGATATTTGAGCAGCGCATCCTCGGCAAGACCGACTTTCGACAGCATCGTCTTGACACGCTCCGCCCGCTCTTCAAGCGTCAGGTCGTAATGGAGGTATAGCGGCAATCCGACCTGCTGGGCCACTGTCATCACGGGATTCAACGCGACGGATGGGTTCTGGAACACCATGCCCACGGAGCGGCCGCGCAAGTTGGCCATGACCTCATCGGTGGCGCCGACGACATGTGTGCCATCCAAGTCGATGTCGCCGCTTACCTGCGCCATACTGGGGAGGATTCCCATCATGGCTTTGGCGATCATCGACTTGCCGGAGCCGGATGAGCCAATCAGCCCCACGCGTTCGCCGTCCGCAATGGTCAACTGCACGTCATGCACAATTGAATTGCCGTTGATGGAGATATCGAGATTCCGAATATTCACGCTCATGAAATGTCCCTCAATGCCGAGTTCGTCAATGGGTCGATGGCGTCACGCAGCGCATCTCCGAAAAGGTTCAACGCGATGACGACCACAGTGACCACCAGACCCGGCCATAGCACGGCCATAGGATAGATGCTGATGAATCTGACCGACGTGGACAGCGAGTGCCCCCAACTGGGAACGCCCGAACCGACGCCCACGCCAAGGTAGGTCAATCCCGCCTCGGCAAGCAGCGAGGTGCCGGCGCTGATGGAAAGCTGCACGCTGAGCACAGGCAGGGTGTTCGGCAGGATATGCGTAAAGAACACGCGAATCGGACTGGCCCCGGCCCATAATGACGCTTCAACGTATGGCGAGCGCGCCGCAAGCATGGCGGCTGGGCGCAGAATCCTTGCCAGATTCATGCCGTATGCGAATCCGCAGGAGATGACGATGACCGCGGCCGAAGCTCCGAACGGCACTGTGAGAATCAATGCGATCAGTACGGTGGGCAGGGAGATCAGCGCGTCCACGACGACCACCGATGTGGAGGCAAACGCACTGTTGCGTGACACCATGGCTGCGACGAGCAGCAGACCAACCGCAGCGGCGACGCATACAGTGAGCAACGCTATCGCCAGATTGGTACGAGATCCCGCCATCAGCCAACTCAGCACATCAGAACCGACACCGTCCGTACCCAGCGGATGGGAACCGGATGGTGACGCCCAGACATGGTAGCCATCGGTGTCCAAGAGACGGTACGGCGTCCAGAACAGTGATATGGCCGATACCGCAACCCATAGTCCGATGACGATCATCGCGTATTTGCCACCGCCGGTATGCCAGATGGATGCGATGACCGTCTTCGCTGCCGACGACCCTGCTGCCGTGCGCTTGGCTCCGTCCGGAACCGTCGCGCATGACACGGGTTTGGGCGATGTGTTTCGATTGTTCGAATCGGTCATGCGGACACCTCCTGCGAGCCGACGCCCGCACTTTTGAGACGTGGGTCCAACGCGCGGTGTGCCAAATCGACCGCAAACCCCAGCAACAGGAACAACGCCGCAAGCAGGAACAGCTCGCTTTGCACGGAGGTAAGGTCGCGGTTGCCCACATCGGTAACGAGCATGGCACCAAGTCCGGGAAGCGCGAACAGGTTCTCCACCACCATCACGCCGGTGACCATATGCGCGAAGGTCAGGCCGATCACCGATACGAGCTGCGGCGTGGCAAGACGCAAGGCGACCTTCAATATCGCCTGCTTGCGGGTCATGCCGCATGCCATTGCCATATCGACCGCCTGCGACGAGGCCATGTCGCCGACCGCCGCACGCGTGTACCGCATTACCGACGCCCCCGCAGTGATACCGGTAGCAACTGACGGCAATACAAGAGAAGACAATGCGGATGACGGATCCGACCATCCCTCATCAGGGAAACCTTGGGATGGGAACAATCCAAACAATCCGCTGCCGCGAGCGAACAGCAGAATCAGCAGCAGTCCGCCCCACAACGCGGGGATGGCGCCCGCGACGATGGCGATCACATGGAACAAACCACGCAGATGCGGATTGCGGGTCAGCACAGCAGCGCATCCCAGCGAAAGCCCTATGACCAGTGCGATAGCCAGGCTCATAACGATCAGAGGAAAGGTGATACCGACACGTTCCGCCACTTGGGATGCGACGGAACGTCCACTGATCACGGATGTTCCGAAATCGCCGTGCAACAGATCAAGTATCCAATCCGCGTATTGCGCCGGATAAGAACGGTCAAGTCCGAGCTGCGAGCGCAACGCGGCGATGCGTTCGGGTGTCGCCTTCGTTCCCGCAATCACCGCGGCGACGTCGCCGGGAAGGATGCGCAGTGCGAGAAACACCAAAAGAGAAAGACCGGCCAGGGCCGCGATGAACAGCCCCAGCCGTTGGATGATGAATTTCATTACCGGTAACTTACTTGGTCTTGTAGACCTGCCATAGCGGCAGCAGGATCTGCGTAAGCTTGCCCGGGAAACCGTGAAGATTCTTGTCACGGGCGACCGTCACACGGTATCCGAACAGCCAATCCGCAGGAGCGTCCTCGCTGACGATACGCGCCGCCTGCTTGAGGTACTTCTCGCTGGTCGCGGAATCGGTGGAGGCCAGCGACTTGGCGTACAGTTCCTGGACCTTCTTGCTGTTGTAGTGGAAGTAGTATTCCGGGTTCGTCCAAGAATAGAAATCGTGGCTTTCCGCGTGGTCCACCAAGGAAAGCTCATAGTCGCCATTGGCGTGCACGTCCTGCAGCCAAGTGGAGAATTCCACATAATTGATGTTCAGGTTGATGCCGACCTTGGCAAGCTGGCTCTTAAGCTGGTTGCCAAGTTCGGGACCATACGTGTTGGCATAGGTGAGGGTGAGCTTCAGCGGCTTGTCGGCGGAGTATCCGGCTTCGCCCAGCAATTTCTTGGCCTTGGATGGATTGTACGGGTACAGGCCGGTCAGGTCCTCGTAGCCAGGATCGACGGATGGGATTGGACCGCCGAGCGTCTGGTCGACGTTACCGCGGGACGCGATGATCTCCTTGTGGTCGATGGCGTAGCGGATCGCCTGGCGCACGCGCTTGTCTTCCAGCTTCGGATTGGTGCAGTTGAAGGCGAGCACGAACTTGTCGCTTCCGGATGCCGCGGAGACCTGATACTTCGACTTGTCGAGCCCCTTGGCGAGCGTGGCGTTCACCGGCGAGAGCACATCCACGTCACCGCTCTTGAGCGCGTTAACTGCGGCGTTGTCGTCGGAGAAGAAGCGGACGATCACCTTGTTGGTCTGCGCCTTGTGCGCGGTGCCCCAGTACTTCGCATTGGCCTTGAGCACGATCTTGTTGCCCGGGTCGAAGGATTCGACGGTGTACGGTCCGGAACCAACGGCCTGAGTCTTCGCGTCGTACTTGGCGTCCTTGTCGAACACCAGTCCCGGACGTCCGGTGAGGTTCCACAGCAGGTTCGAATCCGGTTCGGAAAGGGTCATCTTCACGGTGTCGGCGTCGACCGCCTCGACCTTGCTGACGCTTTCGATGGCGTCAGAATCCAGATACTGCTTCTCGATGAGCTGGTTGATAGACCACACCACGTCAGCCGAATCAAGCTTGTGGCCGTTAGAGAAGTTCATCTTGTCATTGAGATGGAACGTATAGGTCTTACCGTCCTTGGAAATATCCCAGGATTTGGCGATGCTTGGCTGGACCTTATTGTTCGAATCGCGCGACACCAGTCCCTCGTAGACGTTGCCGTCGAGGATCTGTTCGAGCGCGGCTCCGGACTGTTGACGAATGTCAAGGCTGACCGGGGAAAGTTTCAGACCCACAGTAACGGTGTCGGCTTTGGCCGATGTTCCGTTCGCGTTTTTGGATTCACTGTGGTTTCGGAAAGCGGTAACACCAATGATGATGGCAATGATCGCAATGACGGCGACAAGCACGTAGGTCCACTTCTTCGGGCCTTGCGTTTTTGGTGATTTGGCCCGCGCGTTCAGCGTGGTGTCGGTGCTGGCCGTGTTGTGCGGCTGTCCCTTCGATTCGTTCTTCTGTTCGGTTGCGTCGGCTTCGCCGTACGCACCTGAAGATTGCGACATGATTGCTCCTGTTTGATTATGGGTTTGCTCTGGTTGACCGCCTGTACAGGTCGATCACCGGAGTCTGATTTTACAATCCGCTATGCCCACGGATACTTCAATGGCTGATTCTCCCAACAGCAATACCGTATGCTTCAGCCGGTTCGATATATACTTGACGCAGTTTTCATCAGTCTTGCCAGGGTCAACGGAAGGACAACACGGCTATGGCTCATATTCTTCTTGGCGTAACCGGTAGTATCGCCGCTTTCAAGGCCTGCCACCTCGCCTCCGACTGGAGCAAGCAGGGGCATGAGGTTCGCGTGGTGATGACCGCAGCCGCACAGGAGTTCGTCACTCCGCTGACATTCAGCTCGCTTACGCACACGCAAACACGCACATCCATGTTCGCCGCACAACGCAACGATTGTGATGTTGCCCATACCCCTTCCGATCCGTTGCATATCAATCATGTGGATGATGCGAAATGGGCGGACATGCTTGTCATCGCCCCCGCAAGCGCGGATATCATCGCAAAAATCGCATGCGGTATCGCCGACGACCAACTGACGAGCACCGTGCTTGCCTATAGCGAGGGGCCGAAAATCCTATGCCCTGCCATGAATATGCGCATGTATGAGAATGCTGTGACGCAGCGCAATCTCAATATCTGCCGTGAACTCGGGTGGACCATTGTGGAACCGGGTTCCGGCATGCTCGCCTGCCAGGATGTCGGCAAAGGGCGCATGGAGGAGCCTGCCGCGATCGAAGCGGCCGTGGCCGATTTGCTGCGTGCGAACCAACCTGCTGAAACGTTGCCATTACGCGGATTACGTGTGCTCATTACCGCCGGCCCCACGCAGGAACCGCTCGACCCCGTACGCTACCTCACCAACCATTCCACCGGAAAAATGGGCTATGCGATCGCCGAACAGGCACGCGATATGGGTGCGGATGTGACGCTCGTGTCGGGCCCTGTGTCATTGAGCGCACCACATGGCGTTGATGTGATTCACGTCACCACCGCGCGGAACATGTTCGACGCAGTACGGGAACGGTTCGCGCAAGCCGATCTGACGATTATGGCGGCCGCAGTCGGCGATTTCCGACCCGTCGAGCAGGCTCAGGAGAAAATCAAGAAGAACGGGCACGTCAATATCGACCTGCATCTCACATCGAATCCCGATATTCTCGCGTGGGCGGGCGAGCATAAAACAGCTGACCAGACCTTGTGCGGTTTCGCCATGGAAACGCAGGATTTGGAAGCGAATGCGGCGAAAAAACTCGCGTCGAAGCATTGTTCAATGCTGGTGGCCAACAATCTCAATACCCCCGGTGCCGGTTTCGCGGTGGACACGAATGTGGTGACGGTATTGAAGCCCGGCGCAACCCCTGATGAGCCAATCATCGAACATTGGAACAAGATGGGCAAGCAGGAATTGGCGGAACGCATACTCACCGAATTGTCGGCATTGCGCAACACCGACAACACAATTCCGCCCAAATCGTGAATATCCGTAAATATCAACCACAATCGCAAGCAATAGCGTCAATACAGTAATCGTAAGGAGAATTCGATATGCTTCTGGTCGCAGTCGACATCGGCAACACCAATGTGGTGATCGGCGTCCTCGATGACGGACACATCGCCGGCACATACCGTATCACCACGAAATCGAACCACACGTCAGACGAATATGGTCTGATGATCACGCAATTCCTGCAGTTGAGTGGCTACACACCGGACGATGTGGACGATGTGATCATCTCATCGGTGGTGCCGAAGGTCATGCATTCGTTCCGCGCCAGCATTGTGAAATTCCTCAATATCGATCCGATGATCATTGGACCGGGCGTCAAAACCGGCATTAACATTCGCATGGACAATCCGCAGAACATGGGTGCCGACTGCATCGCCGACTGTGCTGGAGCCTACTACGAGTATGGCGGTCCGATTCTGGTGGCGGATTTCGGCACGGCCACCACATTCAATTACGTAACAGCCGACGCTTCAGTGATTTGCGGACTGATCACCACCGGCATTCGCACGGGAGCGACCGCCTTGTGGGAGGCCACGGCCCAGTTGCCGGAAGTGGAAATCACCCGACCAGCATCGATTCTGGCGAAAAGCACCAAACCAGCCATGCAGGCCGGCTTATACTACAACTTCCTCGGAGGCATCGAACGTACGATCACACAATTCCATCGCGAAATCGACGAAGAATTCCGCGTGGTCGCGACGGGTGGTTTAAGCCGAGTATTTGCTGATGATACCGATATGATCGATATTTACGATCCGGATCTGATTTTCAAAGGCATGCTGCATATTTACGAGCGTAACGTACGATAGAAAATCTTATATTTAGATAAATATGTAATCTCATTACATAATAATGATGGCTGTCTTGCTTTCAGTCGAATACAAGACAGCCATCATTATTTTTGTATTTTTGCAAATAATTAATATTTATTGAATAGTAAAGCCCTGATTGGTTCCATATTCCTTCAGATCCTTCTGCCAAAGCGCGATACCGCTTTTCAATGTAAGTCGATCTGCGGAATCGGTTTCCTTCAACGCGTCACCGATGGCGGATTTGTCGGACACTTTGCCGCCGGCCGCGATGATGTTCAACCGGTCCTGCTCCTTGCACAAGAGACTCGACCATTTGTAGGCTTTGCCCACGGTGGAGCGGAAGTCACTTCGCGCATACACTTCGAATGGCAGATACTGGTAGCCGGTCGAAACGTTTTCCGCAGCTTCGGAAAGCACGCGATTGTATTCCTGACCGCCGAAATACGGTATTTCAATGCCACGCTCGTCGGTCACGGTGGTTTTGTGCAGGAATTCCGGATCAGACAACGTGTTGTTGTCGGCGGGGAATGCGCCGCCATCCACGCGGGCTTTGATGCCTTCCGCTTTATGGCATGCGTATTCAATGAAACGATATGACGCTTCGGGTTTGCGAGAGCGTTGTAGCACGGCCAGCGCGGATCCGCCGTTTTCCGACGTGGTGGCGCTGCCATCTGGTGTCGGCATCTGTGCCACACGCCATAATCCCGCAGTTCCAGGAAGGTTCGACATAAGTAGCGACGGCAACCATGCGCCGGAGAACATGGAGGCGATCTTCCCCTCTCCTACGGCTTCCTTCCATCCATCGGACCATGCGGTCAGACTCGTGTCCACCAATCCTTCGTTGATCATTTTCTGCCAGAATTCGGTGAAGGTTCTCGTACCCTCATCGCCGGTGAGGTTGATGGTCACGTTTTTGCCGTCGTTGGAGGTGGAGAAGGGGCGTCCTCCGGCAAGCCAGATCATCGTGTCGTAGAAGCTGGCGTCTCCAGAATCGGCCGCGATGTACACGCCGATCTCCTTGAGCTTTTTGGCAGCCTCGTAATAGTCGTCCCACGTGCGAATTTTGGACGCGTCAACGCCAACCTGGTCGAACACACTTTTGTTGTAGAAGAACGCCATTGGGCCGGAATCCATGGGCAGGCCGTACACGCGGCCGTTCAGCTGCACCGAAGCCCATGTGCCGGGCGTGTAGAAATCGCCGTAGTCTTTCGTGCGCCCGGTGATCGCCATCAGCTGGCTGCTTACCGCATACTGGCGCAATGCATAGTATTCCAATTGCACCACGTCGGGAATGCCGTAGCCGTCTTGAATGGCGTTGTTGAGATTGTCATAGCCGCTTGTGTTCTTCCAAATAACGTGGATGTCGGGATTTTCCTTTTCGAAACCGGCGATGACTTGCTTCATGCTCGGCTCCCACGACCACACGGTGATTTCGGTGCGGGAATCGACGTTGGCTCCGCAAGCGACCGCGCTGACTGCCATAATGGCCGCACAGCAGATGGCGATGATTCGTTTCACCAGTTTCAAGCCGATTCCTCCCATTTGGTGTTCCCACACGAGAACGTGCGTACAGGCATACGCATTTGAGTGTACGTCAGTCACCCGAAAGCCAGCGTACAATCCTCCAATCTCTTCGATTCAGCTACGCAATCCACTGATAGCTCAAAAAAGCGTCCGCCGATTGACAATCCCTCAATCCACAGACGCTCATATTTACCGATTCCACTATGGAATCATGCAGCTACTTCACGGTGTAGCCCTGCTGAGATGCATAATCCTTGATATTCTTTTCCCAAGCCTGAACACCTTCAGCAAGGGTGACAGACTTGTCGGTATATGCACCACCGGCATCATCGCTATATACGCCACGCGCATAAACCTCGAACGGCAGGAACTTGTAGCCAGTCGAAACATTGGCCGCAGCCTTGGCGAGCTCCTCATTGAACTTCTGACCACCGAAGTATTCGTGCGCATTGCCATCGGAATCAGTCAGAGAGGTCATGTTCAGGAAGTCATCAGAAGCGAGAGTGTCGTTATCGGCAGGGAATGCGCCGCCATCGACGCGTGTCTTGATGCCTTCGGCATTGTGGCACGCATATTCAGCGAACTTGTATGCAGCTTCGGCCTTGGCCTTGTCATCCGTCTTGACCATCGCAAGCGAAGAACCACCGTTCTCGGAATTGGTTTCAGATCCATCCGGAGTCGGCATCTGAGCAACACGCCACTTCCCCTCACCGTCAGGAGCACCGGAAAGCAAGTTGTACGGCATCCAAGCACCGGTCAGCAGCGAAGCGATAGAGCCGTCATTCAAACTCTTGTTCCAATCATCACTCCAGCCTGCGGTCTTGGTATCAATAAGATCATCAGCAATCATCTTCTGCCAGAAATCAACAAAAGTCTTGACCTTGGAATCATTGCTGAGGTTGATGGTGACGGACTGTCCATCGGAACCAGTGGAGAACGGCGTCGCGCCCGCCAGCCATGTCATGGAATCGAAGAAGCCAGCATCACCAGAATCGGACGTAATGTAGGACCCTGTTGCGCGAACCTTCTTGGCAGCATCGTAGAACTCATCCCACGTCCTCACCCGAGTCGGATCGACCCCGGCCTTATCAAACACATCCTTGTTATAGAACCATGCCATCGGTCCGGAATCCATCGGCAGTGCATACACACCGCCATTAAGTTTCACAGAAGCCCACGTGCCCGGCGTATAGAAATCCGAGAACTTGTCCGCACCAAACTGACTCAGGTCTTCAATCTCTCCACGAACCTGATATTCGGGAAGTGCATAATACTCAATCTGCACCAAATCTGGCGCACCTTTACCTGCAGAAAGCGCATTGTTCAAAGCCGTGTATTCGGTGCTGTTCGTGCCGGCATTGGTCACCTTAACAGTGATGTCCGGATTGGCCTTTTCAAAATCCTTCACGGTACGCGGCAAAGTGGAATCCCAAGACCATACCGTAATTTCAGTCTTACCACCCTCTGTCACCCCCGAAGAACTCGAATTCGAGGAACTCCCGCAGGCTGCGACACTAGTCAGCATCGCAGCAGCAGCAACCAGAGCGATTGTTTTCTTGGATGCAGTGAACTTCATCGTTCTTCCTTCCTTTAAATATGGCCGACCTCCTACATCGACCAACATTATCGGCTATGAATCATTCATTGACCCTTCCGACAATCATGAGGATAACACAAAAGTTATGTTTACGCAAACAAATAGGCAAATCGTTGATTTTCCAGTATTTCTTTAGTTACCTAGCATATTTTGTTTAGCTACGCAAACACGGTATGATTGCATACTAGACGATGCATATCCGTCGAAGCTCGCGCAACGCAGACATTTCATCAGACCACTCATCGAAAGGAACGGCATGACTTCCGGAACCAGCACAATCACAGTGCAAAAAAACAGCGCAATTGCCGATATACCACCCCGCATTTTCGGATCATTTGTAGAACATCTTGGACGTTGTGTCTACGGAGGCATTTATGAGCCAAGTCACCCCACAGCCGACGAAAACGGATTCCGCCAAGACGTCATCAATCTAGTCAAAGAACTTGGTGTGACCTGCGTGCGTTACCCCGGCGGCAATTTCGTCTCTGCCTACAATTGGGAGGATGGCACAGGGCCACGGGGGCAACGCCCAATACGACGAGATCTCGCATGGCACAGCACCGAAACCAATGAAGTCGGTATCGACGATTTCTACCGATGGAGCAAGAAGACCGGTACCGAAATCATGCTTGCCGTCAATATGGGCACCCGAGGATTGAAGGCCGCACTGGAAGAGTTGGAATACGTCAACGGAGCGCCCGGCACCGAGCTTGCCGATCGCCGCGTACGTAACGGAATCACCGAACCAATGGACATCAAAATGTGGTGCATCGGCAATGAAATGGATGGCCCTTGGCAGGTGGGACATATGAGCCCTGACGAGTATGCCGCAGCCGTGGACCGAGTCGCACACGCCATGAAACTCGCGGAATCAGGCTTGGAACTCGTGGCCTGCGGCTCCTCCAGCGCCCATATGCCAACGTTTGGATCCTGGGAACGCAGCGTACTTACCAAAGCGTACGACAATCTCGATTTCGTCTCCTGCCATGCCTACTACTACGAACGTGGAGCAAAATCGTTGCAAGATTATCTGGCAAGTTCACAAGACATGCAAACGTTCATCTCCACCGTGGCGGCATGTGCAGACGAAGCCAAAAATGCCCACACAGGCGATCATGATATAGCACTGTCATTTGATGAGTGGGGCGTCTGGTATTCCGACGTCTGGAATCAGCAGGAAGCTGAATGGAAAGCCCAATCAGGCAAGGATCTTCATCATGAGTCATGGCCGAAAGCACCGCGTCTGCTCGAAGATATCTACAATGCAGCCGATGCAGTGGTAGAAGGGTCGCTGATGATCACTCTGCTTAAGCACTGCGACCGAGTGCGTTCTGCCTCGCGCGCGCAGTTGGTCAATGTGATTGCGCCAATCATGGCCGAAAAGAACGGTCCCGCATGGCGTCAAACTGTCTTCTATCCGTTTGCCGAAGCCGCACAACACGCCCATGGCATTGCCTACAGTCCAGTCATCGACTCTCCCAACGTAGAGACTGAATCTTTCGGCTTGGTCAATGCCCTTGATTCAGTAATCACTTGGGACGAAACGAATCATTCCGGTCTTCTGCTTATGGTGAATCGCGACGCATCCGACGCACATAAGGTTACGGCTTCTCTGTCTCAACTGCCGTATTTCGACATATCCGACTTCCATATAGACAAGGCCATTATTCTGCATGACGACAATCCATATCAGCGTAATTCCGCAGACGACCCAACCGCAGTGACACCCCAAGAGCTTCATGCAACAATCGACAATGGATCAGTTCACTGCACTTTGCCAGCAATCAGTTGGGCTGCAGTGGAATTCCACGCCTAGTTTTTATTCGAATAGTATAAATTAAATGGGTGTCGGCAGATTGACAATCATCAACCTGCCGACACCCATAATGTTGCGATTATTTGCTTGCTGTCCGCTTACTGCTTAGTGACGATCACGCCGTTTGGTTTGATCGAAATGGTTTCGCCACTCACTTCAGCGAACGAGGAGACCACGACTTCGCCTTCCACCGGAACCCGGACCGTCTCATGCGTGCGGTTGAACGAGAACACGAACCTCGAACCGTCCGCGCCCTCACGTTCGACGCGCAGCACTCGGCCGTCGTTTCCGCCCACTTCGGCCATGCCGAGCGAATCAAGGATTTCCGGCAGGCTCAACGCGATGCCGTCCCGCCCGAGGCGCGCGCCCACGTACACGCTACGGCCTTCGCCGAATGTGTGCGCGACGATCGCCGGAGCGCCGTCCATGCCGGTCCACGGATCGTCCTTGAACGTTTCCAGCACGGTGGCCGTCCCGTCGACCGAACCGATCACGTCGGCGATATCGTGCGCGACCGCGCCGTTCGACAGACCGAGACAATCCGGCACGCCCGGGAAATCGTCGCCCATGGGCATGAATTCCTCCACGCGCACGCCGACCACGTCACGGATCGATCCCGGATAGCCGCCGAGCCACACGTGGTCCCTCTCATCCGAAATGCCTGTGTAGTAGGTCACGACCAGACGGCCGCCACCCACAACGTAATCACGCACCCTGCGGGTCGTTTCCTCGGAAAGCAGGTACACGCTCGGCAATACGACCATCTCATAGTCATCCCAAGCGCCGCGCACCGGCACCACGTCGGCGGTCACGCCATGGTCGGCCAACGCGCGGAACCATTGCAGTGGCTCGTCCACGTGGTGGACCTTCTGGGTCGGCGTGGCGGTGTGCTCGCTGGCCCACTCGGACTCGTAGTCGAACACCACGGCGACCTTGGACTTCGCCAGCTTCGTGCCAAGCAGTCCGTTGTCGGCCAGCGTGTTCAGATCCGCGCCCAACTCACACACGTCACGGAACACGGCCGAGTCCTCACCGGCGTGGGGCACCATCGCGGAATGGAACTTCTCCGCGCCGGCCTTGGACTGGCGCCATTGGAAGTAGCACACCGCGTCCGCGCCCATGGCCACATGCGCCAGGGAGTCGCGCACCAGCTGGCCCGGCTCCTTGCGGTAGTTGACCGGACGCCAGTTCACCGCCGACGTGGAATGCTCCATCAGGAACCACGGATCCTTGCGCGCGATGCCGTCGACCAGGCTCGCGGAGAACGCAAGCTCGTCCAGATGGGCCTCGCCCGGAATGAAGTAATGGTCGTTCGACACGAAATCGACCTCACGGCCCCAATCATCGTAGTCCAGTACCGAACCGGCGGCGGACACCATGAAGTTCGTGGTCAACGGCAGGTCCGGGGGGATATCGGGAAGGGGGTCGCGGCCGGCAACCGCTTCG
>OBYZ01000965.1_pt1 | contig 15556 bp, 4 predicted proteins | sample 1501501 | NCBI WGS metagenome assembly OBYZ01 (sample SAMEA2580213, study PRJEB22360) | human gut metagenome | biome: human gut; feature: human-associated habitat; material: faeces | place: Denmark | collected 2008/2010
TAAATCATGCGGCAACGGTAAGAGGTTCGCCTTCCTCTTACCCAAAAAGGATAGTTAATCCTCATCGATTAACTATCCTTTTTTATATTCTCTTAATAGATATATAAATTACTGTTTACAAAATTCGTATAAGTGCTACAATATTCATATAAGACTCATGAATAAAAAGTGAATTTTAATGCAAAGAGAGTATGATAGGTTTTGTAGTTTGTAAATGGAGGTTCTAATTATGAACAAACGGAAACGTTTATTAACTTTGTTAATCAACGGTGTGCTATTATCTAGTTTATGTGTTGTAGCGAGTGCAGCCGATACGGCAACGGGCGCAGGCAATGGCGTTGCTTATGGTACAGGCAGTAATGCACCAAAAGTAGAAAACGTAGCGATTGGTAATAATGCTAAGATTGGTTATACTAATGGTGCTAGTGCTGCTACAGGGGATATCGTAGTCGGTAAGGATGCTAATATTAATAACTATGCTAGCCAAGGTGGTAGTGTGGCTATTGGTAAAAATGCAAAGATTGAAAATATGGCCGGCGGTGTAGAGGCTAGTTTTGCCTTAGGTCAAACAACGTATAGTGGTAGTTGGTTCTCTTCTAGTAGAATTCCTGCGGATCCAACAAAGGTAGTAGGTAGCGTAGCTATTGGGGACAATACATTTGCTCGTACTGGTAGTACTATGATTGGTTCCCACAACTATAAAGGAGACCTTGGTGATACCACAGTAGATACAGCATCTACCCGTACATATGCATTGAATGCTTATGCCACTACAGTAGGTGCTAATAGCTTTAGTAATGGCGCTTTTACAACCAATACAGGTACCTATAATATTATCTCTAGTGAATATAATGGTGGCCGTTTGGCAAATCCTGTTAAGAATTTGGGATCCACTATTAATGGTTCCTTAAATAGCATTGAATCTAAAACAGCTAATAGCTACTATTCTGGTGTTGCTAACAGTATTGTTGGTACAGCAAATAGAACATTTAACTCTAATGGCTCTCTTATCATGGGTGCTGGCAACGAAATCACTAACTCTGTTAAATCTATTTCTGGAGCACCAGATGATGGCGGTAATTCCGCTAAAGAATTAGCTGAAACATTGCGCACTGCTGTAAAAGATGCTAACGGCGGTGGCGCTACGATGGCCCTCGGTGGTGGCAACAAGGCTGACTACACATTGCGTACATCAATGATCGGTATTAACAATACTGTAACAGGTACGAATGGTGCTAAAAGTGCAGACAACCTTGTTATGGGTGTAGGTAATACTGCATCTAATGTACAGCATTTGACTGCTATTGGTTCTAAGAACACTGTATCTGATGCTAATAATACAGTTATCGTTGGTGATAACCGTAAGGTAACAGGTGCTAATAATTCTGTTATTATTGGCTCTAGCGATGCAGAAACTACTACAACTGTAAATGATGCAGTAGCTATTGGTCATAACACTGAAGTATCTGCTGAAGGCGGTGTAGCTCTTGGTAGTAAATCCAAAGCGACTGTAGCAGCTGGTGCAGCTGGTTATGATATCAGCACAAAAGCGGCATCTACTGATACAAGCTCCACATGGAAAGCCACAGCTTCCGCTGTATCCGTTGGTGATGTTGCGAATGATGTAACACGTCAAATTACATCTGTTGCAGCTGGTACAAATGATACTGATGCAGTAAATGTAGCGCAACTTAAAAAGGTAGAAACTAAAATCTCTACTGTTGAAGCAGATGCTAAAAAACATACTACTGTAGTAGCTGGTGCTAATACGACTGTAACATCTGGTACAAATGCTAATGGCGGTGCAGAATACAAAGTATCTGTAAACAAAGACTTAGTAGAAATGAACTCTGCTAACTTCGGCAAAGCAACTGACGACGTTCGTGCTCGTATCGATAAAGACAGTGCTCGCTTCTTTAACGGTAGCGAAAATATCGGTATTACACCTAAGGGTGTTCAAATCGAAAATACAGATACCTTAGAACAAGCAAAATTCGATAAATACGGTATGTACGCAAGTGAAGGGGACAAAACAGTTTACTACACTACAACTGGTATCAGCGCAGGCGACCAAATTATTAATAATGTGAAAGCTGGTGTAGCAGACACTGATGCGGTAAACGTATCTCAACTTAAACGCGTACAAGATCAAATCGCAGCATCTACTAGTGTTACAACTGTAACAGCTGGTGATCATATTAAGGTTACACCAACTGTAAATGGTAATACTCACGATTACAAGGTATCTCTTGCAGATGATATTGCTGGCCAAATTACAAATAACACAACAAATATCAACAAAAATACAAATGATATCAAAAATATCAAAGGTGATTTATCTAAAATCGATAAACGTGTTGATAAATCTGTAGCAGGTGCAGCAGCGTTGGCAGCATTGCATCCACTTGATTTCGATCCAGATGCTAAATGGGACTTTGCTGCAGGCTATGGCCATTACCGCAGTGGTGATGCAGCAGCTATCGGCGCTTTCTACCGTCCTAATGAAGACGTACAACTTAGCGTAGGTTCTACTGTAGGCAGTGATGAAACAGTATTCAATGCTGGTTTATCTGTGAAAGTAGGCGCTCATAGTGGTGTATCTCGTTCTCGTGTAGCAATTGGTAAAGAAGTATTAGCTCTTAAGAAAACAGTAGCTGAACAAAATGCTCAAATTCAAAAATTGACTACATTGTTGAATGGTGTTGCTGGTACTAAGATGAAAGCTGATCACACAACATTGTTCCCAGATATCCCTACAAACCATTGGGCATATGAAGCTGTAAGCGATTTATCTCGCCGTGGTTTAGTAGAAGGCTATCCAGATGGCACATTCGGTGGTGACCGTATGTTAACACGTTATGAATTTGCTCAAATTGTATACCGTGCTATTCAAGACGGCGTAACAGTTAATGATCGTCTTGTAACAGAATTCAGCCCTGAAATGGCTTTGTTCCGTGTTGACACTATAGCTAAAAATGCTAAAGGTGAACCAACAATCGAACGCGTTCGTGTTAATAAAAAATAAGAATACTATTAGTTTATAGTGTTCACACAACTTAATAAGTAGCTACTATGCCATACCTCAACTCCACCCCGAGGTTGCATAGTAGTGAATATAAAAAGGAGTAACTGATTATATCAGTTACTCCTTTTTGTTGTTGTATAAGGCTCACTATTCTTTTTATTTGGCAAAATAACCTAGTGATTGAATGTGCGCGATGGACTCGTTTAAATATTGCTCAGAGGACACAATGTGTTTAGTGCCATCATCTTTTGTTCTTTCAACGGTCATGTTTTCGTTCATAGTATCAATCAATTCTTGACGAGATATTGGTTTTGCCATCAATTTCATGACGTACGATAAACCTTCATCAACAGAATAGTCTATTTGATTATACATATTGCCAAGGCACATGTATTGATAGCCACCTTTTTCAACCAGGGTGGATACATAGTTTATAAAATGCTCTGGAATATAGGTTTCATTTTCCACAAACGGTAATTGATCATACTTTTTAGCATACGTGTTGACATGTCCAACGATAGCAAGATGGAATAAACGTCTATACATAGCATCAGTATCGATTTCAGAATCAGGATGGTGTTCTTCAATATGTTTCATAATATCCGCTACGTTGAATGGTCGTTTTGTATCCATTAATTCTTGAATGCTAATGTGCATTACATTGGTCCATTCTGGAGGAACACCAGGCTCTTCATCTAATGCATTGTTGAAGTATAGTGTATCTAGTACTTTCTTCTCAACCCTTTCGTCATGGGAAATTTTATCTTCGTTACTACACTTTGTTAATAGGGCCATGCGAAACTGAGTATCATATACGTAGTCATAATATTGTTCTTTATCAATAAAGTTATCTCTAGCCAATGTTCTAATATTATTTTCGACACTACTATCAAGCCATGTAATGAAGGAACGATTCAATGTTTCGTCACCGATGTAAGCGCAACCTTGCTCTTGCGCACGTTCAATAAATTCTGACACATATACAGGATCATTAATAGCTTCTAAGTATTCATGACCAACGTAGTAATCGTTAGATTGGAGTACACGATTTATATTTTTAATTTTATAATCAGAAATTTGTTGGGAACGTTCATCTAACTTCATTGTTTCCGAAATTAATTTTAATACATTTTTCGTATAGATTGTACGTTCTTGTAATGAATCACTAGGTGCATGTTTTTCAGAATATAACATAATATCCCGTAATTGCTCTAACCGTTTCCAACCGGGATACGTATTATATGAAACATAGGCAATACCACGATCAGATAGGTTGTGACTGCAAATATTAAGGATTTTATCTTTTACCACATCAGGCACCCAAGACCAAATACCATGAACGATAATGTAATCGAAGGTACCGAATGTCTCATCAATATCCATAATATTTTTTTCTAATAAGGTAATATTTTTAAGCCCCATGGATTCAATTAATTCATTCCCATGTTTCACCTGTGTAGGGGATAGGTCGATGCCAGTGAAAGTTGCTGTTGGATTATATAGGGCTTGGGGTATGATATTTCCACCGCAAGAAGAGCCCAACTCTAATACGCGCGCGTCTTCAACTGGTACTGGGTCTAAGCCATAAATAAGAGCTTTTGCCATTAAAGATGTAATACATGTATTGGAAAATGGTTTTGATACGTATAGAAAATCGTCGTAAGATTCCTTCAGGTCGTTAATTTTAGATTGATCTACACTAGTAATGTGTTGTTTACTCATTAGAATATATCCCCTCTATAACTAATCTTCGGAAAATGTTCCTCATTATGATTTAGTATATCATAATTTTTATCAAAATCGGCCTAAAAATTCATAGTTATTTCATTTGTAAGCTAATATATGAAAAAAATATGAAAGTAGCTTTAAAAAGGTTGTTAGATTATTATATTCATATTTTTCTATGATCCATATTTTATAGATAATATATAAATAGATGCCAAAATCGAGAAAAATCAATGAGATTAAATCAATTAATCGTTTATTTATAACTTACATTAATATTATTATCGAAAAAACTAGTACTGCATAGAGAAAAATAGATTATATTTTATAAAATACGTATAAAACACCGAAAAAATGAGTAAAAAAACACTCATATATTAAATTTTGTTTAACAAAATAAAGGTTCTGACAACAAACCTTGCTGTTTATGATAAAAACATGAAGAAAACTATTTACAACATTTTCGATATATGATATTCTGTTCATGACACAAAATGAAAGAAATATGAAAGATACTCAGAAAGGCGTAAAGGTATGGGAAATTTAGGCTTTTTGTTCTTTTGTATTTTATTGATTTAATTATAAGGATTGTAATTGTGTCTAGTTAAGAAAGGGGTTCATAGTAATATGAATAAAATCTTTAAAGTTGTTTGGAGCAAAACTAAAGAGTGCTACGTAGTAGTTTCCGAAGTTGCAAAAAACAATGGTGGTAAGAAAAAAGCTCTAGCTAGCGTGTTAGCTGGTTTGGCTATGGTAGCTGCTACAGCAGGTGCACCTGTACATGCGAACGTTAATACTGGGGGTAGTGCCGTTAATATCTCTCCTGATGCTTATAATGGTTCAAATACTACTGGAAGAAACTCTGTAGTAGTTGGTTATCAAAATAGAACTGATAACCATGATGGTACTATTGCAATTGGTGCAGCAAATACTGCAACAGAAAATTCTGCAATGGCTCTAGGTAATGGTAATACAGCTTCTGGCGGTGCAGCAGTGGCTATGGGTGCTTATAACCAAGCAACAGGACGTGCTTCTGTAGCTATTGGTAACGTATCTATGGCATCTGCTGAAGATTCTATTGCAATTGGTAATCGTGCGAACTCTAATCCAGCTAACCAAGATTTAGGTTCTGGACAATTTTCTATTGCTATGGGACGTGAAAGCTGGGCTAGAGGTACTGATAACATCAGTATTGGTCATAATGCTAAGACTGATTCTAGTGGTGATAGTATAGCTATTGGTCGTGATTCCACAAGTAACTCTGTAAATACTGTTACAATCGGGGCACAGACTAAAGCCACTGGTGGTTATGCGGTAGCAATCGGTCGTGAATCTGAAGTAAATGCTAATTTTGCTACTGCAATGGGTTACCAATCCAAAGCAAAAGGTAGTGCATCTATCGCTATCGGTAAACAAAATAATTCCAATCTTGGTGATACTATTACAATGGGTAATAGCAATACTGCTAATACAATGGGCGGTATCGCAATTGGTAAAAATAATATCGCTGACTCCTCTATTGGGGATCCTACTACTGCAAATAAAGAAAACTCTCAAATCGCTATCGGTTTAAACAACAAGGCAACAAGTCTAGATACTGTAGCTATCGGTCGTGAAGCTGAATCTACAAAAACTGGTGCTGTTTCTTTAGGTGCACGTACAAAAGCGAAAGGTGACTATGCAGTTGCTCTTGGTTCTGCCTCTGATGGTAAAACTGTAGAAGCTTCCGATTATGCAGTAGCAGTTGGTGCGATGGCAAAAGCAACTGGTGACCGTTCTGTAGCAGTTGGTGGTGGTGCTGAAGCAAGTGCATCTCGCGCAGTGGCACATGGTTATAGATCCTCTGCATCCGTAGCTGATGGTGTTGCTCTTGGTTCTAACTCCAAAGCAACAGTAGATAAAGGTGTTAAAGGCTTTAATCCTGCAGAAACTCGTACAAACAAATATGATGGTTTAACTGGTAACGTACAAACTTCCACATTGGCAGCTGTTTCTGTAGGTGATGGAAAAAATGCAACTCGTCAAATTACAGGTCTTGCAGCAGGTAAAGAAGATAGTGATGCTGTTAACGTAGCTCAATTAAGAAGCGTTAACTTGAAATACGCTGGTGACACTGGCAATGGCGATGTATTGTTAGATGATGGTACATTGAAAATTAAAGGTGATGATCCTACATTTATTTCTACATCTGCTGATAAAAATGGTGTTACAGTAAAAGCTAAAATAGGTGCTGATATTACTAATACTAATGGTAAAGCAGTAGCGCCTACTACAAACGGCATTGCTACAACTGACAATGTTGCAAAAGCAATCAACGAATCTGGTTGGAACGTAGTTTCCTCCAATAACGGTGGTAGCGTAACAGGTACTCAAGCATCCAAAAAAGTAAGCCCTGGCGATACTGTAACATTGAGTGCTGGTAAAAACATTGTATTAGATCAAACTGATAAACAATTCACATACTCCTTGAACAAGGACGTTGACTTGACTAAAGATGGTTCCTTAACAATTGGTGATACTAAAATTAACAACGATGGCATGACTATCACTGGTGGTCCATCTGTAACTAAAACTGGCATCAACGCTGGTAACAAAAAAATCACTAACGTAGCTGCTGGTACAGATGATACTGATGCAGTTAACGTAAAACAATTGAAATCTGCTAAGACAGAAGTTAAAGCTGGTAATGGCGTAACTGTTGCTAAGACTCAAGATGCAACAGATGGTCATGATATTTACACAGTAAGCTCCACTGGTGCTACTGGTAACACAGATCCTTCTAAAGTTGAAGCTGGTAAAAATACAACTGTAACAGGTGATGGTACAGCAGCTACTCCGTACAAAGTAAATGTACAAGGTGACTTGACAGATATCTCTTCCATTACAAATGGTACTGGTTCTGGTAAAATCTCCTTCGCTGGTGATCAAGTTGTAAAAGTTGAAGGCGACAACCCTATTTCCTTAGATGGTAAAGGTGGTTATGTAACTGGCTTACAAAACAAAGATTGGGATATTATTAACCCAACTCCTGTTTCTGGTCGTGCAGCAACTGAAGACCAATTGAAAAAAGTAAGCGATGGCTTCAACAACACAATTAAATTAGCAGGTAACACTGGTAATACAGATACTCAAAAATTCAATAAAACTGGTGGTTTGAGCTTCGGTGTAGTTGGTGCTAACAACGGTCAATACATCAAAACAACTGCTTCTGGTACAGATGTAGTAGCTGATTTGTCCGATGATGCAAAAGCTAAATTGAACCATACCTTTGAAGTAGCTCCTGGTTCTAGCAATGTAACAGTATCTAAAGATACAACTGATCCTAATAAAACAGTTTATAAAGTAGCTGTTGCTAATACTCCAGCAGCTGGTGCTTCTTCTACTGAAAGTGTAGTTAAAAAAGCAGCTGCAACTGGCGATACTAACTTGGCTGACATTGCTGTTGAAAACGGTAAAAACTCTGGCGATCCAGATGCTCAATACTCCGTTAATGTTTCCCGTAATGCAGTTAAAGATGCAGCTCGTGAAGCAGTAACAGTTAACAACGGTGGTACAACTACTGGTGGTAACTACACAGCTGATGCAGATAACCCTATCACTGTTAACCCTGTGAAAGATGATGCAAAGCATAACACTACATACGAAGTGAAATTCGATGGTGAAAAAGCAGCTAAACAAATTCCTTTGACTTACAAAGCTAATGGTACTGGTGACCAAAAAGTTAAACTAGATAAAGGTCTAAACTTCACAAACGGTTCCAACACAACAGCTTCCGTAGCTGCTGATGGCGTAGTTAAATACGACTTGAACAAAGACGTTGATTTGACTAAAAATGGTTCCTTAACAATTGGTGATACTAAAGTTAACAACGATGGTGTAACAATCACTGGTGGTCCATCTGTAACTAAAACTGGTATTGACGCTGGTAACAAAACTATCACTAATGTAGCTCCTGCAGTTAACGGTACTGATGCAGTTAACCTCGATCAATTGAAAGCAGCTCGTACAGTTGTTACATCTAATGATAAATCTGTAACAATCAATAAAACAGAAAATGGCAATCAAGTAACATATGACTTACATGTAAATGCAGCTGCTGGTACAGCATCCACTTGGAACATCGCTTCCGATAAAGTGTCTGGCACAGAAGGTACTGTTGCAGCAGGTTCCAATGCAGCTCAAAACATTGCTGATGGTAAAACAGTAACAATGCAAGCAGGTAAAAACTTGACTGTAAACCAAACTAACGATGGTAACGGTAATGCTTCTGTTGCATTTGCTCTTGATAAAGACCTTAAAGATCTTGACAGCGTAACAACTGGTAAAACAATTACTAAAGAAATTACGTTGAAAGATCCTAGTGGTACTGGTGAAACTGTCATTAAGAAAGATGGCGACCGCATTACATACACTAACGATGGTGGTACTACAGTTCATAAAGTTGCTAATCTTAAAGATGAAAAACACATTACAGCAACAACTGCAGGCAATGAGTATACAGTAGATAACGATGGCAATGTTACTATGACGTATACAGATGGTAATGGTGACTTGGTAACAGGTGAAAAAGCTGTTATTAAAGGCGTTGCTAAAAACGATCTTTCCAACATCAATAATGCTGGCAAGAATGTAATCACTGGTCTTGGCACAATCGTTAAAGGTGGCGAAAATGTTAACGTAACTGTAGCATCTGATGCTACTACTGGCCAAAAAACTTACACTGTAAATGCTGTAACTCCAGCTGTTTACACTAAAGCTGATGGCACTAAAGTGGTTAAACGCCCAGATGGTACTTTCACAACTAATGTTGATGGTGCTCCTGGTAATGATGTTCCTGCAAGTGATGTTATCGTATCCATCCAAGATGCAGCAGGCAATACAACTGGTGGTAACTCCATTGTTAATAATGTTGGCTCTGCTATTAAAAATCAAACAGGCGCAGATTACTTAACTAAATTGGATACAGCTAATGGCTTGACTCCAAATGCAGCTGTTAACGTATCTGACTTGAAATCTACAGCTGATGCTTTACGTGCAAATGAACTTCACATTGCTCCTACAGCAGTTAAAGCTGGTAGCACTGAAGCTAAAGGCGGCGTAGTAAGCGGTACTGAAAACGTATACAAATACGATGCAGCTACTAAGAAAGTTACATTGACATACAACGATGGCAAAGGTACTGCAGTATCTGATACTAAAGCAGTTATCGACTTCTCCGACTTGAACATTCCTGCAGCTGGTAATAACTACGGTTTCAAAGCTAATGCAATTGCTGGTGATGGTAAATTAGATGGTGCAGCAACTGCAACAGCTGTTGAAAATGGTGGCACTGTAAACTTTGCAGCAGGTAAAAACTTGACTGTAAAACAAACTGTTGATGCAGCCAATAAAACTCAAACTTATACTTACAGCCTAGACAAAGATTTAACTAACTTGGATAAAGTAGTTGTTAATGGTAAAGATGGTCAAGCAGGTAAAGATGGCGTAACTATTGTTGGACCTCAAGGTGCTACAGGTGCTCCTGGCCTTCCTGGTACAAATGGTATCGATGGTAAAGTTGGTATTTCTGGTAAAGACGGTAAAGATGCAGTATCTATCTCCGGTAAAGATGGCGTAGGTCACATTGGTTTAACTGGCCCTGCTGGTAAAGATGGTAAAAATGCAACTGCTGATATTACTGTTAAAGAAGGTAAAGCTGGCGTTGATGGTAAAGACGGTGTTGATGGTATCACTCGTATCTTCTACAACGATAAAGACGGCAACGAACATCAAGTAGCAACTCATGATGATGGTATGAAGTTTGCTGGTGACGATGGTCAAACAGATGATACTAAAGTTCTTAAGAAACATCTTAACAACGTAGTAGATATCGTTGGTGGTGCTGATAAAAATAAATTGACTACTAACGATAACATTGGTGTTAACAATGTTAATGGCAAATTGAAAGTTCAATTGGCTAAAAATGTTGACTTGGATGCTGATGGCTCCTTGACTACTGGTAATACAAAAGTTGATAACAACGGTGTTACAATCACTGCTCCTGCAGGTGGTACTACTACTGATGTTAAGTTGACTAACACTGGTTTAGATAATGGCGGTAACAAAATTGTTAACGTTAAAGCTGGTGAAAACGATACTGATGCAGTTAACGTAAAACAATTGAAAGACAAAGTTACAACTGTTGAGTCTTCCGATAGTTCCATCAAAGTAGTAGACAAAAACGTTGCTGGTCAACCTGGTTATGATGCAGCTAAAGGTCACCAATATGACATCACTATCAATAACCAAACTGTAGTTGAAAAAGCTCAAACTCCAGTTGTTTATACTAATAAAGATGGCGACAAACTTTACAAAATCGTAGATCCTGCTACTGGTAATGTTACATTCAATACTAAGCCTGATGGTACTGGTACTACAGTTCAACCTGCTGATGTAATTGCATCCATGAACAATGGTGGTGATTCCACAACAACTCCTATGAAGTTGAACAACGTAGGTTCCACTATTGCTGATCAAGCTGGTAACACTTACTTAGATAAAATTGATGCAGCAGCTGCTGACAACAAAACTAAGAACGGTGCAGTTAATGTAACAGACCTTAAAAATACAGCTGATGCATTGATTGAAAAAGGCTTGAAATTTGATGCTAACGCTGGTGGTGTGAAAACTAATAAACTTGGTTCCACTGTGAAAATCCAAGGTGAAGGTGCTAAAGCTGATACTGAATACAGCGGTGAAAACGTTAAGACTATCATCTCTCAAGGTGCTGATGGTAACACAACTATCGACGTTAAACTTGATAAAAACCTTAAAGCTGACAGCGTAGTTGTTGGTAAAGATGGTAAAGACGGCGTTGATGGTAAGATCGGTGTTAACGGTAAAGACGGCGCATCTGTTGTACTCAACGGTAAAGATGGCTCTATCGGCTTGACTGGTCCTAAGGGTGCTGACGGTAAAGATGGCGCAAGTGCTAAGATTTCCGTTAAAGACGGTGTTCCTGGTGTTGATGGTCAACCTGGTGATAAATTGACTCGTATCGTATACGAAGACAAAGATGGTAACACACACGAAGTTGCAACTCATGATGATGGTATGAAGTTCGCTGGTGACAACGGTCAAGCTAACCAAGATACTAACCCTAATGTTATTAAGAAACATCTTAACAACGTAGTAGATATCGTTGGTGGTGCAGACAGCACTAAATTGACTGACAACAATATCGGCGTAAATGCTGATGGCGGTAAATTGAAAGTTCAATTGGCTAAAGACATTGATCTTACTAAAGATGGTTCCGTAAAAATCGGCGATACTAAGATTGATAACGATGGCTTAACTATCAATGGTGGCCCATCTGTTAAGAAAGATGGCATTAATGCTGGCGATAAGAAAATCACAGGTGTTAAAGCTGGTGAAGCTGATACAGATGCAGTAAACGTTAAACAATTGAAAGATAAAGTTACAACTGTTGAATCTTCTGATGGTACTATCTCTGTAACTGACAAAAATGATCCTACATCTGCAACTTATGATGCAGCTAAAGGTCACCAATATGACATTAAGATCAATAACCAAGGTGTTGTAAACAATGCTCAAATTCCAGTGGTATACACTAAACAAGACGGCACTAAAGTTTACAAACAACCAGATGGTACTTTCAATACAGCTAAAGATGGTTCTGGTGATGTTGTAAATGCTGGCGATATTATCGCTTCCATGAACAACCCTAACGCTTCTACTACAGATCCAATGAAATTGAACAACGTTGGTTCTTCCATCGCTGATAAAGCTGGTAATACATTCTTAGATAAGATTGATGCAGCAGCAGCTGACAACAATACTAAGAATGGTGCTGTAAATGTTACTGACCTTAAAAATACTGCTGATGCAATCGGCAACAAAGGTTTGAACTTCGGTACACAATCTACTGGTGCTAATAGTGAAATCCATAAAAACTTGGGTGAAAAACTTGAAATCGTAGGTGAAGGTACTAAAGCTGATGACAACTACAGCGCATCCAACATCAAAACTATGACTAAAGATGGTAAAGTTGTAATTGGTCTTGATAAAGATCTTAACGGATTGAACTCCATTAGCGTTCCTGGTAAAAATGGCGTTGATGGTAAAGATGGCGTATCCATCTCTGGTAAAGACGGTGCTAACGGTATCGACGGCAAAGTTTCTATCGGTAAAGACGGTAAAGACGCTGTATCCATCGCTGGTAAAGATGGCGTAGGTCACATTGGCTTGACTGGTCCTAAAGGTGCTGATGGTAGCAACGGTAAATCTGTTGATATCTCCACTAATGATGGTAAGCAAACATTAGTTAACCCAGAATCTGGCACTGATAAATCTCAACGTATCGTTTACACTCCACAAGATAAAGACGGCAACCCTATTAAAGGCGCTGACGGCAAAGATATCGTACGTGAAGTGGCAACTATGGACGATGGCTTGAAATTCACTGGCAACAACACTGGTACTGAAAACAAACATGCGTTGAACACGCTTGTTAAAGTTCAAGGTGAAGGCGTAACTGCTACTGAATCCGCTACATTCCAATCCGCTGCTGGTAACATCAACGTAGTAGCTGATGGTAACGATACATTAACTGTTAAATTGAACAAAGACCTTAAAGGTATTAACTCTATCAGAAATAGCGAAAATGGTCCTGCATTGAACTTCAACGCTGGTGATCTTGCTGTAACTGGTGGTAACCTCAACATGGGTGGTAACAAAATTACTAACCTTGGTAAAGGTACTGATGATACAGATGCGGTTAACTTGAAACAATTGAAAGATTCCCGCACAATCGTTAAATCTACTGATGGTACTGTAGGTGTTCAAGAATCTGAAAGTGCTGATGGCGCTAAAGTATACGACTTGTCTACTGGTGCAAGCCCTCGTTTCGATGAGTTAACTGATGAAATCGGTCGTGTAGGTGCACAAGGCGCAGCTCTTGCAGCATTGAAACCTATCCAATACGATCCATTAGAACCAACTCAAATCATGGCTGGTTATGGTAACTACCGTGGTAACTCCGCTATTGCAATGGGCGTTGCTCATTATAAAAACGAGTCCACAATGATGCATGCTGGCTTAGCTTGGGCAGGCGGTTCCCGTCACATGATGGCAAACGCTGGTGTAACTTGGAAAGTTGGCAACCGTGATAGCGAAGCTGCTGTAGCAGATCGTTACCGCAAAGGCCCTATCAGCTCTGCTTATGCAATGCAACAAGAAATGGCTTCCGTTAAAGCACAAAACGCTGGATTAAAAACAGAAGTATCTGATTTGAAAGCTGAAAACGAACAAATGAAAGCTCAAATTGCTGCTATGATGGCAAAACTTGGTATGTAATCATTTGTGAATGTAAGAACTGAATGAACAAAGAAAGGTATGCGCTACCTGGCGTAGCGCTTACCTCTCCCTATTGTTTATGAAAATAATGCTTTTAAATATGAACGTGAAACGCGTGAGAGATACTTTCACCATAATCTAACGATAGAAAAGAGGAATATAGAATGAAAAAATCTACATTACTTGCTTGTGCAGCGGCTCTTGTTATTTCTACAGGCGTTGTAGGTGCACAATCCGCTCCAACATATGACGATAACCTAATTTTACGTAACCCAGTATCTGCGCCTGCATTGGGCAATGTAGTATTGGTTCCTGTGGCTAGCCCACAAACAGTGTCTGCTGTTCATGACTATGTAAAAGCTTGGCAAAATGCGGAAATCAACATCGCAAAAGCTAAAGTGAAATACGAAAACCATGAACGTATGACAAAAGCTGAGAAAAAATGGTTACATTCCTATGACAAACACAACTATGCTGACTACTTCCGCACACATTCCATCGGTCGTGTACATGGTCAAGAAGTGTTCTTGAACTGGAATGGTGAAAACCGTAATAAAAACGAATACGAATACTTTGAAATGCCTAAATACAATAAAGAAGATGGCTTCACTAACAGCTATGGTTACAATGTATTGCGCGGCATGACAGATCGTATTAACGAAATCATCCAAAAACAAAAAGAAGTTGGCGGTCCTATGACTGACGACGAAGCACAAGCATTAGAAGATGCTATTTTGGATGTAATGGCTAAAGACCAAGAAAACGTTTCTAACGAAGAACTTCGTCACTACATGAACGAAACAATCTGGTTCGCAGCTAAACAAACAGTTAAAAATAAAGCTAGTGAAGAACCTACTGTTCAAGATGAACACACTGTAGATCTTCGCGAAGCGATCAATCGTCCAGCTAACCAAGAAACTAAAAAAGTAGACTTGCGCGCTGCGATTCAATAATAAGGTTTGCAAATTTAACTATAAATCATTAACACACTGAGAGCTCGGCATAAACGATATACAATGAATTAGGAAGATGATGTGTGACGCACAGTGTATATAATGAACAACTACATATGGCCCTCATACGGCGATTGTTTGAGGGCCTTGCTGTTCCCTGGACCCCGACTAGGGCACACAATCCTTATGCGAAACGACGCCATCCGAAAGGATGGCGTTGTTTTTTGCGTTTATATATTGTTTTCTATACGTATATGACTCAATAAGATGACTCTATAATTGTGTGATTATAAACAATTATAAAATAATAGACTGATTATATTAACTACCTATTTCTGCTTATTTATGAAGAAACGCTTGTTTGCTATGTTGATGACTTCATCTAATTTAGAATGTTTATATATGTAAGATGAAGATGATCTTGCATAAGATATTCAAATATAATGTAAATATAAACTGGGGTGCTCTGTTTTATACTCTTATATATATAATGTATTAT
>OBYZ01000993.1_pt1 | contig 15084 bp, 8 predicted proteins | sample 1501501 | NCBI WGS metagenome assembly OBYZ01 (sample SAMEA2580213, study PRJEB22360) | human gut metagenome | biome: human gut; feature: human-associated habitat; material: faeces | place: Denmark | collected 2008/2010
GCATGCAGCTACCATTGCACCGAAGGGCTTTCGTAACATGACGCGTGAACTGTAACTAATCACATCCCATACCCAGAAATTGCATCTAAGACCGCGTCTAAACTTTCTTTGCTGACTGTGTTGACCTGATCTGAGTCGTCCATGGAGACGTAGTAATATGCATCGTCTTCTGTTGTGGCTCCTATTGTCAGCTTTAAGGTGGTTTCTTCTTCGCCTGACTGGTATGTTATTGTAAGAACTGCTGCATCATCTGTTAAGCCATAGGATTCTTTTTCTTCTTCGTCTGCGTAATAATCTGCGCAGTCGTTGAAGGTAAGACCTACCATGTTGACTAACAAATCATGAATATCATCACTTTCGTCAACGCGCTGTGTCTTATTATCCTGTGTGAATACCCAGTGTGTTACATCAACCATTTCTACGGTTGATTCCTCTTCTGTTAATCCTTCTTCTGTAGAATCTGATACAGCTTTCGTTGTCTCTTCTTCTGATACTTCACTTCCCGTTTCTGCTTCCTCGGATGCGTTTTCGGTCGTCTCTTCCTCGGTTGCCGGTTCTTGTGTAACTTCCTTTTCCATATCAATTGTAGTGCCGTCTTTTACCAGCTGTACATCTGTGATGGATGTGCTGGTGATGGTTGGGAAGCTTTCCTTTTCCTGCAGCGCTGAAATATCGTTGCTGATATCTGAGACATAGCTTGATGCTATTGTATAAATATCATCTGAGCCTTCTACTTTTGCATAATAGTCTGAATTATAGCTGTTAAGGTTTCCAATCTGGATCGTTACCTCTGTGTCATCAGATCCCTTTGCTGTGATCGTGCAGCTTGGATTGTCCAGACCATACACTGACAAGTCATCCTGTACTTCCTCTAGCTTACGCTCTGCAGTAAATGATTTTAAATCACTTGAAATGGAAGTCAAATAACTTTGTGTGACAGGAAAGTGCTCGTCGCTGTCATAGCTCCAAGTCTCGTTCTCAGTGTCATAGCTGAATGCGAATGTTCCGTAGCTGTTTGTGTAGCTGATTGAAACAGGCTCTTCCATCTGGCTTAAATAAAAGGTGTTTGCCTCTTTTTCTGCCTTTGACTGCTCGGCTTTTTTTTCTTCATTATGCTGATTGATCAATACTATTGTGCCGTATGCGCCTCCAAGGACGGCAAGCGCACCGACTAAACCAAGTAGTTTTTTTGTATTCTTTGTCATATACTCACACCATTATGCCTTTCTTCTGCGGATCCATACAACCAATCCCGCAACAATTGAAAAGACTGGGATGATGATTATAAACAATGCATTCCAAATGCTGCTTCCTGTTACAGTATTGTAAGTAACTGAAAGGCTCTTTGCCGGAATTGATACGTTCTGAACATCATCGAAGTAAGATGATACGATGTTAATGAACTCATTTAAGTTTTCAATTCCAGTGAAGTTCCCAATCAAACTGGAATCAATCATGGTGGATGCTGAGATAACAGTCAGCTTAGAATCTGCTGATGGTGTCTCAAGCCAGCCATCTGTGTTTCCAACTGAAATGTCAGTCAGAACATCCTCAAGAGTGCTTTCCTCGGTAGATTCTGCCTCAGATGCTGCTTCAGACGTAACTTCCTCTGATGCATTTTCAGCTACACTTTCAGTTGAAGCTTCCTCTGAAACGCTCTCAGCGGATGTCTTTTCAGTTTCTTTTGTATCACTGCCAGATTCTAACTCGCTCTCGCTTTCTGTATCTGCTGGTACTGTCTTCTGTGCTGATGCTGCCAGAATAAACTGTGTTGCCTCATTGCTGTTTCCTTCACGAAATGCATTGTTACTTGTAGTTAAAAGTGTTGTCAGTGTTACATCTTCTGGTGTATTTTCTGATGCTGTCATACCTGCTACTGCACCGACTAAGATGCTGCTTGTTGTTTCTACATTTGTGTCATTGCTTGTGATCATTGGGAAGAAATAGAACGCACTCTGTGCTCTCTGGTAATAGCGATCACGATCTCCAATATAGGAGTTTACCATAGTCATACCATAATCTTCCATCAACTCATTGAAGTTTGTCAGCTCCTTATCGGTGACACCGCGAAGCAAAAGCACATTTCCGCCCTGATACAGATAGTTATGAAGTTCTGTATATTCGTCAGTTCCAAGATCACTTGTAGGATTGTTGATAATCAAAAGATCACAATCATCCGGCACAGATGCTGTCTCAAGAAGATTTAAATTTGATGTTGTCATGCTGTTTTTAGTAAGCAGCTCGCCAAGCTCCTGACTTATTGCTGACTCACCATGACCTCTTAAAAGATAAATCTTTTTATCGTTATCGGAGGTAACAGCTGCAACAGCACTTGTCAGCTGACCCTCTGCATCAAATTCTGATTCGCTGCTATAGCCATAATAATTTTGCTGACTTACAATTATATCGCTAAAGGAAATTACCTGATTCTTTCCAGTTTCCTCGCATGATACAACAACAGAGTTTGCTGAAATTCCATACTTTGTAAGAATTTCAGGGTGAAGAACAGGGTCTATATAGCTAACCTTTAACTTAGATGAGAGATCGCCATAGATAGAGATAAACTTTTCAATACGAGAGTCTATATTTCCCGTCTCTGCCACTACCTCAACAGTAACATCCTTGTCTAAGTCCTTTAATAATTCTTTGGAAGTATCTGAAACACTGAAAATTCCAGTTTCGCTCAAATCCCAATTTAATAACTTTGATGGAAGCTGTCCTATAATCAAATTTACTACTACAATAATTGCCAGCACAATTGCCGTCACTGCAAGGCTGAAGCTTCCGTTTTTCAGCTGCACTACAGATGAAATATTTTTACCTGACGGCTTTTTTTCTTTCTTTTTTTTGATATCCATTCCTGCCTGCTTTCCTCTCATTCTGCCGCTTTTTCGGCTTTTTTCTTACACCAATCTAGCGCTTATCTTAGCTCCATCTTCTCTTCTGGATTACCTGTGTGGTAAGGAAGATGCATGCCGCACAAATCGAGATCAGCTCCACAACACCCTTTACATCAAACACATAATCAGAAACAAAGCTTGTCATTACCTTTGCAAATGCTATGTTTTCGATCATTCCTGGAATAAGTCCCTCAAAAAGAGCTGGCTTTACAACGTAAAGAATAATTAAAACTGCTGCTCCACCGATCAAAAGACCAAACGTAGCTGCATTGCTCTTTGTCATTACATAGACAATGACGCAAAGAAGAACTAAAAGAATCAGACAGCCTATTAAAGAGGCAATTGCTGTATTTGGCACATATTTGGAAAGACCATTTGACAAATTGATCAAAAGCAGTGTAATGATCGTTCCAACTGCCGCGATGATGACACTCTCTGTCATTGCTGAGATCAGCATTCCAATGGCAACATAAGCGCAGCCGATCAGAAAATATACAAGAATAGTTGAATAGTCAACAAGAAAATATGCTGTTCCAGTGCTCTTAATGATCAATGGACACAGGCAAAAGATCACACACGGAATCGCAACAACTGCTGCCATTGAAAAGAACTTTCCTAAAACAATCTGTGTCACAGATACCGGTGATGTCAAAAGAAGCTGATCTGTCTTTGAATGACGCTCCTCTGAAAAGCTTCTCATTGTCAAAAGCGGAACAGTCAGTACAAATACGATGGCAGAGGCACTTAATGTGTAGGCAAAGTAAGGATAGCCATAGCTCATGTTATACACCATAAAGTAAATACCTGTCACGAGCACAAGTGCGGCCACAAATACAGGTCCAATCATGGATGTGAAATAAGATTTAAATTCTCTGTTAAATATTGCTTTCATTGTCATCCTCCTTATTGGCCTGCTTTGTCTGCTCTGCTTCCTTTACGGCCTCTTCTGCCGATTTTTTAATCTCATCCATCTCTTCTTCATGAGCCTTATTGTCGGCAGTCAGCTCCATAAAGACATCCTCAAGTGTTGCCTTTGAATATTTCATCTCATAAATAGGCCAATTTTTTTCTGCGCAGATACCAAATACAGCTTCGCGCACATCAGCGCCATCTGTACGTATCTCAAATGAGGTCAAATTCAGATGCTTATCATCCTCATTCTGCTTTGTGGCTTCCAAAACTGCTACAACATGATGAAGCTGTGCAAAGCTGTTCTTTGCCTGCTCCTTTTGCGCCCTTATGCTGATTTCAAGCATAGCATCACTATCCATGTAGTGCATCAGATTTTCTGTTGTATCACTTGCAACTAGTCTTCCGTGAGAGATAATTAAAATCTCATCGCATACGGCACTAATCTCGGAAAGGATATGTGAGCTTAAAATAACTGTATGCTCTTTTGCAAGCTCCTTAATAAGTGAACGAATCTCAATAATCTGAATTGGGTCAAGACCTACAGTCGGCTCATCAAGGATTATGATTTCCGGCATGCCAAGCACAGCCTGTGCAAAACCGACTCTCTGACGGTAGCCCTTTGAAAGATTTTTGATAAGTCTTTTTGCTACATCGACAAGTCCAGTCATCTTCATAGCATTTAAAATGCTCTCCTGACGCTTTTTCGCCGGGATATTTTTTAACTGTGCTGCAAAATCAAGATATTCCCATACTGTCATATCTGTATACAGCGGCGGAAGCTCCGGCAGATAGCCTATACAGCGCTTCGCCTCTGCTGGTTCCTTCACGATATCGTGACCATTAATTAAAATCGTTCCCTCTGTAGGGCCGATATATCCGGTCATCATATTCATGGTCGTTGATTTTCCAGCTCCGTTTGGACCAAGAAAGCCATAAATCTTTCCCGGCTCCAGACGAAAGCTTAAATGATCGACAGCCACATGGTTTCCATATTTTTTTACCAGACCTGTTACTTCAATCAAAGTCTTGTCCTCCTGCATCTCATTTTTGCAAACAGCCTTATTGCTGTTTTGCTATCGTTTGTAATGTTAGGCGCCAAATGTGATGACTCTTTGATAAATTTGTGTCCATTGTTTGTCCTCTTGTGAAGAATTATTGAAATTAGGTATTGACTTATTTCTAATTGAGTATTATATTAGACTTTAATATGGTAAAGCACCATAGTGAATCACTGCATCTCACCGGTCTTTGACCGCCCGATAATATCTAATGCAGTGATAAGGAGGTTTCTTTATGGGAAGAGTTTATAATTTTTCTGCTGGTCCAGCTGTGCTGCCAGAGGAGGTACTGCAGGAGGCTGCAGATGAAATGCTTGACTATCAGGGAAGTGGTATGTCTGTCATGGAGATGAGCCATCGTTCTAAGGTTTACGATGCAATCATTAAAGAGGCTGAGGCTGATCTTCGTGAGCTTATGAATATTCCGGACAATTATAAGGTTTTATTTTTACAGGGTGGTGCATCCCAGCAGTTTGCTATGATCCCAATGAACCTGATGAAAAATAAGAAAGCTGATTATATTGTAACCGGTCAGTGGGCAAAGAAGGCTGCTAAAGAAGCTGAGCTCTACGGCGAGGTTAACGTTGTCGCTTCTAGTGCTGACAAAACATTTTCTTATATTCCAGACTGTTCTGATCTTCCAATCGATGACGATGCCGACTATGTTTATATCTGTGAAAACAACACTATCTACGGCACCAAATTCCACACACTTCCAAATACAAAGGGAAAAACACTTGTAGCTGATATCTCTTCCTGCTTCTTATCTGAGCCGGTTGATGTTACTAAATATGGTATGCTTTACGGAGGTGTTCAGAAAAATGTCGGTCCTGCCGGTGTTGTAATTGCAATCATCCGTGAAGACCTTATTACTGATGATGTTCTTCCAGGAACACCTACCATGCTTCGCTACAAGATCCATGCAGATGCTGATTCTCTTTACAATACACCTCCATGCTATGGTATTTATATCTGCGGCAAGGTCTTCAAGTGGCTTAAGAAAATGGGCGGTCTTGAGGAAATGCAAAGAAGAAATGTAGAAAAGGCAAAGATCCTCTATGACTATCTTGATTCTAGCAAGCTGTTTCACGGTACAGTTGAGCCGTCCTCTCGTTCTTTAATGAATGTTCCATTTGTAACTGGCGACAAGGAACTTGATGCCAAATTTGTAAAGGAAGCTGAGGCCGCCTGTTTTGTTAACTTAAAGGGTCATCGCACTGTAGGCGGTATGCGTGCAAGTATCTATAATGCAATGCCAAAGGAAGGTGTAGAGGCACTTGTTGCATTTATGAAAAAGTTTGAGGAGGAGAATTTGAAATGAAAAGTGTTTATTGCCTAAATCCAATTTCTAATGCCGGAATGAGCCGTTTTGATGATACATACTGCATCGCTGATTCGATTGGAAATGCTGATGCTGTGCTTCTTCGCAGTGCTTCTATGCATGAAATGACACTTCCTGATTCTCTTCTTGCAATTGGACGTGCCGGTGCCGGTGTGAATAATATTCCGCTTGATTCCTGCGCAAAAAAAGGTATTGTCGTTTTTAATACACCAGGTGCAAATGCAAATGGTGTAAAGGAACTCGTTATTGCAGGACTCATGCTTGCTTCACGTGATATTGCAGGCGGCTGTCACTGGGTACGTGAAAATAAGAATGACCCAAATATTGCAAAGACAGCTGAGAAGGCAAAGAAGGCTTTTGCTGGAAATGAAATTAAGGGAAAGAAGCTTGGCGTAATCGGACTTGGTGCAATCGGTGTTCTTGTTGCAAATGCTGCAAGTGAGCTTGGAATGGAGGTTTTTGGCTGCGATCCTTATTTAAGCATCCAGAATGCAGTTCGTCTCTCTCACCACATTACAATCGTAAAGGATAATGATGAAATCTATAATCAGTGTGATTACATCACCATCCATGTTCCTGCACTTGACTCTACAAAGGGTATGCTGAATAAGCGTGCTTTTGATCAAATGAAGGATGGTGTCAAGATCTTAAATTTTGCAAGAGATATTCTTGTAAATGATGCTGACATGGCTGATGCTCTTGCAAGCGGCAAGGTTTCTCGCTATGTTACAGACTTCCCGAATCCAGCTGTTGTAAATATGCCTGGTGCTCTTGTACTTCCTCATCTTGGTGCTTCAACTGAAGAATCTGAGGAAAACTGTGCTGTTATGGCTGTCAACCAGATTATGGATTATCTTGAAAATGGAAATATTGAAAACTCTGTCAACTACCCATCCTGCAGCCTTGGCTATCGCAAAAAGGCATCACGTATCTGTGTATGCCACTACAACAGACCAAATGTTATCAGTCAGCTGACTTCTCTTTTTGGTGAGGCTGGTGTTAACATCAGTGATATGGTTTCAAAAAGCCGCGGCGAATATGCATATGCAATGTTTGATGTAGAAGCGCCTGTAAGTGATGAATTTGAGAAAAAGTTAGAGGCAATGGAAAATATTATTCGTATACGAATCTTATAATGCAAAAAAGCAGCGATCAATCCAGTCGCTGCTTTTTTATTTACAAAATTTCATCAATTTCAGCCTGTGTCATAGGCTTAATATGTGCCAGTGTATTTCTTGCATTTCTAAGCCTTGCAATCATTTTCCCATCTTCGAAAGCGACAACTAATCTCCCTAATGATACCAGATGAGACAAGACACCAATTTCCACATCCTCGGCATCAAAAAACATTTCGCCGTATGCACCAGTAATTGGAAGAAGTGCTTCAATTCCTTTTCTGTATCGCTCCACGATAATGCTTCGCTGCTTTTCTATAATAGGAAATACTACCTTGATCTGCGCTTCCCACATCCGTTCCGCAATCTGCTTTTCGCTTATGTCAGGCCAAAAGGCCGTTCCATCGCTTCTAAATGTTTCTTTTCTTATTGACGCAATTGTTTTTACAGGATCCTCTAAAAATATACGCCCTCTCTTGATACATGCGCAGGCAAGCTCTGCATCATCTGGCACAACAGATGAAACAGCCTCTGCCAGATACTGACGAAAGCCCTCTGTCTGCTTTTGCGTGGATGCCGCAAGCATCGCAAAAAGATATGTGTCATAATGTGCTATCTCTTTTTCATAAACAAGTCTTTTGATGCTTCCGCGTTCACGAATTGATACATCTTCTCTTGTTTCAATCAAAAATATACAGCCTTTTTTCCCTTTGCCAAGAGCCTTGCTGTAGCCTTCCAGAAAAGTGTACCACTTCTTCGCCTGCGCTGCATCTGCCTGCGTTACCCAGAGGATATAATGGTTCATTATTAACTCTTCGCTTTTTGCAAGAAACTGCGCATATCCTATTCCTGGCCTATACTGCGCCCTTTTCTCCTGACGGCAATATTGATAAAACAGATATTCCCCCGGATCTTTGCCGCTATCCATAATAATTTTCAGGGAACGGTCTGAGTTTTGCCTTTCAATTTTCGATATGACCAGATCGCTCATTGTCTCATACCACGGGACAAACTGCGGAAGCTGTAAAAACAGATGGCTGCCTGACTGAACGGCTTCCACAATCTGATCAATGAAATGTGATGTATTTGTTATATTTTCCCACCATAGTCTATCCATTGTTTCACCCCGTTATTGATTCTCCATGTATTCAAGCAAACGGCTGTCAATTTCATCTGATGTTCCCATCATCTGGAAGAAGCTGTATCGTGAGAACAGATACTTTTCGTTTACTGTATGACGCAAAATGTTAAGCTCAAGAAGCTCCTGCATCAGTCCATTAATGACTTGTGTTTTCTGAACGGCAACCTGATTGATGCCTACGCCAATTGCCGCCTCTTTGATATCCTCTGCTGAAAAGCCCTCGCTGTCAGCTGCTGAGTTTGCATTTTGGTGATACAGATATGCCATCAAAAGTGCAATGATATAGTACATGTTATCTTCGTCAAGCTTAAGCGTGATCTCAAACTTTTCACGGATCTGATTCATAAAGGATGGATCTGAGAGCACCTTTTTAATATGCTTTTGTGTAACCTCATAGGCTGGTGTATTGCCTTCATCATATCCGGCATAATCGTCCTTTTTCATTGCCTCAATTAAATTCGCACAATAAAGCTGAATCAGACCTGGAAAATAATTGGTGCTTGCTAAAATAAGTGATATCAGCGCCTGACGCTCCTTTGGAAAACGAAATCCCAGACAGTAAAGCGGCTCCTCAAGAAGCTGTCTTGCATCCTTTGTGTGAAATGGTCTAATCGTAATCGAGCTTAAATGCGTAATCACACTATTATTAGACAATGCTGCATCGCGCTTAAAACGCACAATATTATGAAGACCTGCAATAACAAACTTAAAGCGGTCCATTCCAATATTTTGAATCTCTTTTAGAGCATCAAACGGTTTGAAATTTACTTCTGTACAGCTCTCGATAAATGTGTCTGCCTCATCTAACAAAAGTAACAGATAAGGAATACGTTCCTCTTTATCGTCAAGCAGCCTTTTTTTGATTGCCCTTGCTAGTACATCCCAGTCTGTCGTATCAATTTCTTCTTTTAGAACACCAGCATCATACAGCTCACAGCAAATCTTTTTAGCTGCTCGTTCATAATCCATGCCCTTGATTTCAATGTAAACTGCACGGTTATTATTTTCATCAAAATCAATATCCATTTTTGCCTTTTTTAAAAGTGCCGACTTTCCAAGCTGACGTCCGCCATAAACAATATTGACACCGGAAGGTGATTCGATTTTTTCAAGCTCTTCCTGTCTTCCGATAAATATCTCCGGAGGCATTACCTTTGAAGAATCCCACACATACGGCTGACAATATGAAAATGGCATCATAACAGACATCAATATCTGATTGATAAACTGCACACTGTAATTGTTTACTAAGAACATTAATAATACGCGGTCAATGACTGCAAAGACCTTATCACTAAAGCTCGCCTTTATTTTTTTTGCAAATAATCTTCTGTCTGGAAGTGACAGCGCATAATCAAGAAGAACTAGTGTATTTTTGCTGTTTCCGATATTTTTTAATTCTTCAATCAGACGGTCTGCATCATACTTTCCAAACAGGCAGGCAACGCGAAAGCCCTCTGTCTGCGCCTTTGATCCAAATGCCGCAATCGGATGCTTATAGTTTGCTTTTCTTCCTACTACAGCAGGAATCGTAACCATATAGTTTTCAATTCTTCCAAGCTTTGCCTGCTCCTTTACCTGTGCGTCTAAAAAGCCAAGCGCCTCAAGAAGAGCTGTCAGCTTATACTGTCCCAAAGCCTGTCCGTTATTCATCCAGTTATCAATAAGGCGCTTTGCCCACTTTTCGTCCTTGTTATGAATCCGCACAACTGCCAGATCACTAAGACTCTTGCTGCTGTTAGCAACTGCCTTATAATTATAGTCATACTCTTCAATAAACTTTGCCAGATAATCAGTGCCTCGAATTTCCCGCTCCTCATCTGTCTCTTCACTATTAATTTTTGACAAAAGATCCTCTGCCACTGTATAGTTTTGACATTCGATCATGCTTTTTATTGCGGCAATGCGCTTTTTGCGGCACTCATCTAACGTGTCGTTATTCTCGATTCCTTCCACCTCGCGAAGAAGTGCCTCTCCGCGCACCTTTGCGTCCTCGTGAAGTTTTTTCTCGTACTCCTCCAGGATTCGTTTGAAGAAGCCATAATTTTTCGTCTCATCAGCATAAGCAAACCACTCATTTGCGATCTTCTGAATTTTTTCTTTCTTATTTTCCTTTGTCTCTTCAATCTGTCCATAGCTTTGCGCCAACTCCAGATTTTCAATAAAGTTATTAAGACGGATTTGAGCATCCTTTCCAGCCTGCTCCTTAGATGCCTGAATATTGTATTCTTCTGTTGCATTTCTATTTTTTTGCATATAATCTAAAATCTGTTCTGCTGCTCCGTAGTCGTCTCCATATTCCTTGAAAATATGCTCAAGCTTTTCCTCAAAACTTAACAGCTCAAGCTTAGAATGACGCAAAATACGAGCCGGAAGTGACAATTTCTCAAAATCAGCAAAATTTCCCCGCTTATCTGGGAAATATTCTTCGTCTAAAAGTACCTCGCTTCCTCTTAAAAAATCTATGTAAAAATATTTGTGAGACTCTTCCTTGTATCTGCCATCCAATCTTGCCAGAAGCTCTTTTATTGTCTGCGCTAGCACAGCTTTTCCTGCCTGCACATAAATATCTTCTGCTGTTTCCTTCTTTTGAACGATTTTTTCAGCAGCTTTTAATTCTGCCCTAAGATCACTTTTTATCTCACGGTAGCTCTTTTCACCTGCATCATTTTCAGAACGGCTGAGTCCAGATGCCAGATCAATCCACTCACATGTAATCCCAATAACCTTTTCCATAGCATTTGTCAGGTTATTTCTAAGGTCGCTCATAAGATTGCTAGTCTTAAATTTGGTTCCGCCATTCGTCTTTGATTTATCCCAACAGTCATTAATATAGTTTCCTAACTTTTCACGGTTAAGATTTGAATATTCGGCTGTACAGCCATCACTAATAAAATTAATAAGCAAATTTACACGAAACAGACTCGCATACTCGTATTCGCCATTCATGATTGCCTGAAGATATGATGCCATCTCACCATCCTCAGCAAAAACTAATTTCCATGTATCAACAAAGCGCTTTACGTTTTTATGGTTTTTAGGCTGACCTAACACGTACGTTTCATAATATCCCTTTGCACGCACTGCCAGATTTTCCAGTCGGTGTTCAATTTTCATCTGATCCCTTAGGCGATAATCGGCGTAGCAATCAATTCCCTTATGGAATTTTCCCTTAAACTGCACCATGCGATATGCTGCACTCATCAGCTCAGGATAAGCCTGTGTCATAGGAATACTCTTCATGTTCTCATATAATGCCTTCATTTCATAATCATATTCAATATGGTTCATAAAGAAATTGCGAAGGCAGGTAGACAGCATAAGATAATTTGTCAATATATCCTCATTCTGCGGATACATTGCAAAGATTTTATGAGAATCATAGGAGCATCTCATTTTAGGATCATTGACTGCGTAAGCTAACTGCTCATACAGCATTTTATATTGTTCATTTGTATCCTTTACAGCATCGAGATAAGCTGTAGCACAGTAAGTTTTTTCTTCCACAATCATCATGCAGGCATTTTGTATTTCATCTTTTGAAGAGTCTGCTGACTGATCTGGTAATTGATCTTCAAATTGACTTTCTGGCTGACACTCTAACTGATCCTCTGATTGATTTTCCTTCTTTTCTAACAGCTTCTTTGGAGAGAACGGATCATTTGACACATACTCAAAATATTCGTTTTTTAGCAAATCGTAGCAGATTACACACTTTGGATCAAATGTCATTTCTTTTACTACATAATCGGCATTGCAAACTGCATAATCCCTGTTTAGTCCGGCAACAATAACGTAATCAGTGCCATAATTTACGCTCTCTCGAATATTTTCAAGAAGAATATCTTCATCCTTACTTCCCTTTAAGCTCCAGAAAATACCAATCATAATTATGGAAGATGTATCCTTTAATACAGCCACAAAACACTCATCAAAAACTGCTTCCTTCATTGAGGTATTTGGCTGAATAATCTCATAAAATGTATTCAGCAAACGCAGATAAGCAATCCTTGCAAATGCTGCATTGACAGATTCCTCATCCACATCAAGATTCATTTCATTTTTTGCCTGATTATCATAAACAATACCTTTTATTTTTAAATAATTGCGTGCTTCTCTTGACTGCATTGCTTTCCATGCCTTTGCTGAAAGGGAATAAAAAGAATCCAATCCAGGAATTTTATAAATCCTGATATATCCTTTTTCAAATAAGTAGCGAAATGACATTTCGAGTGTGATCATGGATTTCTTCGTTGCGAGTGCCAGAAACTGAATGGAAAGCACACCAAACGTATCAAGACATGTTAAAACCAATCCATTTTCCGTTGCAAACTTTGCACGAATTTCGTTTAAAAAGCTCTTTGTTCCAACTTTTTTCTCTTCTTTTCCTTTTTCAATCTCAAGTGTATAGCAAGCCACATCCTCATCACGAATAAATGGAAGCTGCTTTGCTGCCGCAATCTCTGATAGAAGCTGCGCATCTTCAATTGCTTCGTTATCTTTCGCAGGCTTATCGTTACTTTCTTCCACTACAATGTCAGTCTGATCGCTTTCATTTGATGCTTCTTTAATCGTTCTTGCCACAAATGCCTTTCCAAGCAGCTGATTATCAAATACAGACGACAGTTCCAGAATATATGCTATAACTTTGGCGCTGTCTGTCTCATCAAGTGCCTGCATGAATGTACTATAAGCATCTAATTTTTTCTCTATCTTTTCATCTGACGGTGCTTTTTCATATGTATCCAATAATTCCTTAAGCTTATTCTTATATGACGAAATATACTCGTTTGTATCTGGATCTAGCGACTGCAGGGACTTAAAACGCTTATACGCAAGCCTTCTCTCCTCTTTCTCAATCAGCTGCAGCTGTTCTGTTAAAACATGCTTTGCCTCTGACATAGAAGCTTCCATAAGATTTTTTATCCCTGTCTCGCCACAAATATCTGTATAATTTTTTGTCTCTTCCCGCAATTCTTTTAATTTATTCTCAAGTTTTGACGCGATTTCATCTGAAAGTAATTTTTGCTGTTTAATTGACTTTGCTGCTTCGTCCATATCCTGCTGTACTTCTATCATACAGCATAACAAACGCTCTGCACATGCCAGCAGATTTTTGATTTGATTTTTCTGTTCTTTTTGAGTCATTCGCACATCCTCCTTTAAAATATCGTGTAGTTTTTGTTCAAATTGCCACCATCATATGACTATTTTACCACAGGATTCATGCAAAAGCTACTTTTTTGCAGGGTTTAAACTAAAAAATTTGTTTCTGCCCTTAAAGTTTACGAAAGCCCTTAGGTGCAATGGTTTCGTCGCCGGACCAATTTCGTTACAGCTCACTGGACACCCATTTGCAAAACCGCAGGCTCCTTTTATGTTCTTTCTTAGATCCTTACTCTTTTTGATACTGCTCTATCTGGCACTGATGCTCTTTACTGCTCTTATCATAATTTATTGCAACTAATAAAATATCACCCGTGTAACTTAGAATGGATGCCGGATAGTTTCTATCTTTTATCTGCTGCATAGCTGTCTGTGCATTGCGGTTCCATTTTAATTCAACTATTAGTGCCGGGTACTCATTTTGATATTCTGGCTTTGGAATGAAAACAAAATCAGCAAAGCCTCTGCCAGTCGGCAATTCCCGAATTGGCTTAAAATAATACTGCATTGCACAAAGATAAGCGATCGCCAGCACGCTGCTCAATGAATTTTCATTATTATATTGAATCACAGAAACATAGTCATTATGAATCTTTTCAATTTGCGAAGCAACTGCTTCTCCATCCATATTTAATGTAGCCGTAAGCAATTGCTCAGATTCCTGCTGAAACATAAGCAGTTCATCCCAGCGTCGGCTTTCTACCGCAACTGTCAATTCCTGCCTGATTTCCTCATTCGGAATAAATGCCATTTTCTTTGTCTGATCATACCCCAAATACCCAAGATGAATCATATATGTTAAAACATCATCTCGATTCTTGATCGCTAGCATATCATTTTTAAATGTTGCTGTATTAACCTTTACTGCTGCACCAGACAGCATTTCAATAATAGCATTTTTGAGTCCATCGTAGTTTCGATTAATAAGTGGCACAATTGCCTCATATGATGCTGTTTCTGACCAATAGCTCTTAAATTCCCCTTTTCTCATTACGCCAACTACCGCTCTTGGATTGTAAATCTGCAATCCACTTAGGATATAACCATCATACCACCTTTTCACTTCCTCAAAATCACAATTATATTGTAATGCTAGTGTTCTCACCTCTTCTTCTGTAAATCCAATATAAGGTGCCAAATTGCTTGCACTTAACATTGTAAACTCATCAAAATTATTTAGTGCTGACTGCGTTTTTTCTCGTTTAATTGGCAAAATTCCTGTCAAATATGCAAGCCGAATATATTTCGTAGGCTCAGTTCCTTTAAACATTCCTCTCAAAAAATTGATATATTCCTCTTGAATCTTTAAATTGGCCGATTCATCACGAATTAGAACATCCCACTCATCAATAATTACAACAAATTTGTTTCCTGTTGCTACATTGATTTTTGCAAGTGTCTCTGGAAGAGAAGTTTGCTGATTTTTTGTTGTTAATACCTCTGGATAAAT
>OBYZ01000998.1_pt1 | contig 14995 bp, 10 predicted proteins | sample 1501501 | NCBI WGS metagenome assembly OBYZ01 (sample SAMEA2580213, study PRJEB22360) | human gut metagenome | biome: human gut; feature: human-associated habitat; material: faeces | place: Denmark | collected 2008/2010
TCGGCGTCGCGCTTTGCGTTCTCGTCTGCCTGAATATCGAAGATGTACGGCTGCCGGCCGCGCTCGGTCACGAAATATTCGGCCAGATCAAGGTACCGCTGTTCGCCGGTGACCTCGTACAGCCTCACCAAAGCCATCTCGGCAATCTCGTGACCGGGGTAACCACGCAGCTGGCCCGGCTTGCGACCGAAGCGCTCGTCTACGTAATCGGCGAAACGGCAGGCGGGCCTGAGCAACATGTCTTTGCCGGTGCCCTGGTAGTAGGCCACCGCACCTTCAACGAGGTGGCCGAGGCAGTACAGTTCGTGATGGTCACGCAGATTGGTGAACGCGCGATCCATGCCGTTCAGGATGTAGTAGGCGTCCAGATAGCCGTTGTCGAGCTGGGCGGCACACACGATGTCGACAGCTTGGTCGGCGGTCTGTTCCAGTGCGGGGTCCGGGTGATGGGCGAGGGAATAGCCGACTGCCTCCACCCACTTGGAGAAGTCGGTGTCTTGGAACACGAAGCCGTAGAACTTGTCTGGGTCGGGATTGGCCGGGTCTTCGGGGAGCGCCTCAAATCCGCGGAACGTGTACTTCGGCGGCACGAACGCGTTGCCCTGGGTATCCTTGCGCTTGTTTTGCGCGGCAGCGGCCTTGAAGTTGTGCATGCAATAGCTGGGGGCCGCGCCGGGGACGTTATCGTTCAGGGCGTTCCACTGATAGGGAATCACAGCCGTGCGCACGAGTTCCTGCTCGGTGCGCCAGAATGAATCGGTGACGGTGACGTTTTTCAGGGCCAGCGGCTTGCTATGCAGCGAAGTCATGACGTACTCCTTTGGACTATGCGACATTCGTCAACAATATGTATCGGTACATATGATACGTGCGCCCGCGCGAGCAGCAAGGTGGACAAATCGTTGGCGGGGTGGAATCGCCGGCGCATATCCGCCCGTACGATTTCGCCCGGTGAATCGCCCGACGAATACACGGCGACTTATACTACCGACGGACCACAAACGTCGCCTACATGAATGGAAGATCAATCATCATGACAGCAAACGCCAGCGCACGGGCCATCAAACCCGAACTTCTGCGTACGTACACCGAAGACTTCAACAAGGACCGCGCCAACCTGATCGCGGCGGACGCGGCGGTTTCGGCCGGCGTGCTCAAGGCGGCCACCGACTATCGCGGCGTGCGTGCGCTGCCGCGCGACTTCTCCATCGAACTCAAGCAGGGTTCGATCACCAATCAGGAGCGTTCCGGCCGTTGCTGGATGTTCGCCTCCCTGAACACGCTGCGTTACGAACTCATGCATCGCTGGAATCTTGAGGATTTCGAGTTCTCCGAGACCTACCTGTTCTTCTGGGACGCGATGGAGAAGTCGAACACTTATCTGGAGAACGTGCTGCGCACGCTCGACGAGGCGACCGATTCGCGTCTGTTCGAGGCCATCAATGAGTCGTCTGCAGACGATGGTGGCTGGTGGCAGATGTTCGCTGCACTGGTGAACAAGTACGGCCTAGTGCCCAAGAGCGCCTACCCGGAGTCTGAGAACTCCCGTAATTCCGACGATTTCAAGCAGTACCTCAACTCCAAGCTGCGCGAGTTCGCGGCCGAGCTGCGCCGCCGTTCGGTTGCGGGGGCGTCTGAGGACGAGCTGCGTGCGTTGAAGGACGAGCACATGGGCACCGTGTACCGCATCTGCGCCGTGGCGCTCGGCGAACCGCCGGAGAAGTTCGACTTCTTCGCGCGCACCAAGGATGATGATGAGGATAAGAAGGGCGAGGCTTGCAAGTGCAAGGCCGAGGCCGACGCAGACGGCAAGGCCGAATCCTGCAAGTGCGGCGAATCCTGCAAGTGCGAGGGCAAATCCGACGCCAAGGCCTGCAAGTGCGATAAGGACAAGCCCGACAAGCCGAAAACCGGCAAGGACGAGCGCCCGCAGATTCGCGAGATCGGCATCACCCCGCTTGAGTTCTACAAGAAGTACGTGCCGGTGGACGTCAACGATTTCGTGACGCTGGCCAACGCCCCGCTCAAGAATCGTCCGTTCAACCAGCGCTACCGCATCCGCTTCAGCGCGAACGTGGCCGAGGCTGGCGATATGGAATTCGTCAACGTGCCGCTGGACGTGTTCAAGAAGGCCGCGCTTGACCAGCTCACCGCCGGCCACCCGATCTGGTTCGCCTGCGACTGCACGCAGTTCGCCCTGCGCAAGGACGGTTTCTTCGACCAGTCCGTGGTGCGCGTCGACCAGCTGTTCGGCACCGAATTCACCGGCGACAAGGCCCACGGCCTCGAATACGGCGACAGCCCGAGCAACCACGCCATGACCTTCACCGGCGTGAACCTCGGCGAGGACGGCAAGCCGAACCGCTGGAAGGTGGAGAACAGCTGGGGCAAGGACGCCGGCAAGGACGGCTACTACGTCATGTCCGACGCCTGGTTCGACCGCTACGTTACCGAGCTCATCATCCGCAAGGAATACCTCGACGACGCCACCCGCGCCCTGCTCACCACCGAACCAGTCGAGCTCGATCCCTGGCAGCCTCTCACCCGCCGCTGCCGCTGACATATTCCGCCCATTGGCCGCGGCTGAAGTGCTCCTATGTTTTGCCGACTCCTCACAGAGTGAGCAAAACATAGGAGCACTTTAGTTATCCACAGAGTTATCCACATCCTCAGCAAGCTAGAACCACATACCCCGTTTTTCATGGCGAACACGCGACCGCTACGCTACGGTGGCGTTATGAACAGCGGATTTCCCACCCCGTCACCCGGCGTATTCGACGATGAACCACCCGGCTGGACCAACAATGCCGCGGCACCGAGTGCTGCGTCCACGCACGCCGTCAAGCCCGAGCCATACTCACCACCGCGTATGGCAACCCCCACTGCGCCCGCTATGAGCGAAACCCTCACCCAACGTAAGCGGGAAATGCTTAAACGATGCACGGACGCCGCGCAACAGCTCGGAAAGCCTGTGCTCTTCGGCATGACCACATCGCTGATACTGCAATCCGTGCCACTTCCCAAGGATTGCGATCTCAATGCCACCGAGCTCCATACCGTCTCCGACTCGCATCGCACCCGGATACGCGCCGTCGTTCCGCCAACAACACCGCACATCTGGAAACCGCTAAGCACCGCGCACAATGCACGTATCAACAAGCATGTGCACGCGCTGGATCTGGTACATACTTGGGCGCAGCTCGCCGCTCACATGTCATTGGAATCATTGGTCATACTTGGCGACGCAACCCTTACGGCAATAGCGCGCAAGCCGAGCCTATCGGGCGGCCGCACCGCCGACGAAATTTATCAGGACTTTGTGCGGCAGGTCAGCGAACTTCCGAAATTCAACGCGAAAGCCACATGCATGATCGCACTTGAATTTATTGCACCGCGCGTGGATTCTCCGATGGAATCAGAGACCCGTATCACAACCACGCAATACGGGCTTCCACGAGCTGCGCTATCCCACCCCCGCATACGGGGCTCCCACGAGCCGTGACAAATTACACAGTGCCCGGCGCGACGTTCAGCAATGGTGCGCCGATAACACTCGATCTCGCTTGGCCCGAATTCCGCGTCGCCATCGAATATGACGGCGATCATCATCGCACAGACAAGGCCCAGTGGCGGCGAGACAACGACAAGCGCGAACTGTTACGGCATCATCATTGGATCGTCCTCATCGCCACCGCCGCGAATATGGCTGATGAACCGTCTCAAGCCGAACTCGCCTACCGAGCCGGGCGACAGCTGGCGTTGCGAGGCTCCATATTCGATTTCACCTTGACAGCGACGCCGCTCAATGAACTTGCCCGGCGGAAACGACGGAAATCCACCGGGGCGCACTGAGCTGACATCGATACGATTGCGCGCGCTTGCTGCAACGCATATGCCATTCATCGCACCCCATTTGGTCGCGTGGCCCCGACCGCATGGCACTGTTGTGTGTCACACGCCATGTTACGTCCGGCGAATCCGCACATCATCTGCGTTGCGTACTGCCATATTATGCGGTTCGCGATATACGTCACGGTGTCCGATGTCCTGGTAACGACGTCAATCGATTTATGTGTGTACCGGGCCAGATTTCGTTGTCCCGGTTCTCCATTTCGCCTCTTTTTGAGCAACCGGGACAGAAACACCCTCGAAAAATCGCCAATTCGGCCCTACCGCACAATATCCGCCATCACACATCGGCGGAATTCCGGGCTTCTGGATTTGCATACATTGAGCGCTCACGGGATGGTCTGTCCCGGTTCCCCAAAAGAGGCCAAAATCACGAACCGGGACAACGAAATCTGGCCCGGTTCGCACGTCAATCGGTTGCCGTCACCACCGGGACACCGACTGCGCATAGATAAGATGCTTCAATGCTTAACAGGCATGCGACCATACCGCGATAGCAACGTTTCGCTGGAAGTAGAGGAATCAAGCAGCACCCCCCCAAACCGGAAGCATGGAGGGAATCCTGCAATGCTCCGAATCACCGCGCCCCGTGCTTGGTGTGGCGGATCACGGCTTCGAGCGGCGTGGATGTAGCTGGACAGCAGCGTAACTTGCGTTGCATGATGCGGCCCAAAACGAAGAAACCCGGCGGAGGGGGCCGCCGGGTGAGAGAGAAGAGAGAAGAAGGGTTCAGTTATGGGGTTCGGAAGAACCTCGCCACCGGTATGAACTTCATTCCGTTGACATCTTCTATATAACCGTCTCTTTCTTGGGGATTCGATGTGCTTGTCTGAGAAAAGTCTTGGCAAACTGTGACGGGTTTGTAACGCCGCCCGACAACCGGCCTCGCATTGTCGGGGCTAGGCCGCACATACGGCAACGGGCCACCCCGCAACACTTCATGTGCGAGGTGGCCCGTCAGCTACGAGCTAGCAATGCCGAATCACTCGGCGGCGAGCTTGGCCTTCTCGGCGGCCAGACGTTCGGCTTCGGCGGCACGGCGAGCAGCCAACGCTTCATCGAAGCGAGCCAGCTCCTCTTCCACGGCCTCGGTCGGAATCTTGGCGAAGATCGGTGCGGGCTTAGGCACCATGGCGCCGACCTCGATTGCCTCGCTCTTCCACGGGTGCACGTTCACACCGAGCTCGTAATCGCCGGTGATGATCGGGTACGTGAAGCCGGGCTTGTCGAGATCCTCGACTTCCTTGAGCTCAGGCAGCGGCGAGAAGGTGCCGGTGCCGCCGAGCGCCTCCCACACCTTCTGTGCGGAGTGCGGCAGGAACGGCGCGAGCAGGTGGTTCGCGTCAGACACGGCCTGAGCGGCCACGTGCAGCACGGTGCCGAGACGAGCCTGGTCGTCCTTAATCTTCCACGGTTCGGTGGCGGAAATGTACTTGTTGATGTCGCCGACCACACGCATCGCCTCGGACAGGGCGTGCTTCTGGTGGTGGGTTTCGATGGAGGAGCCGACCACGTCGAACGCGGCGGAACTCTCTTCCAGAAGGCCACGGTCTTCGTTGGTCATCGAATCCTCGTCCAGCGGCGGAATCTCGCCGAAGTTCTTGTTGATGAGGTTGGCCACGCGGTTCACCAGGTTGCCCCACGAGGAGGCGAGCTCCTCGTTGTTGTGGCGCACGAACTCGGCCCACGTGAAGTCGGAATCCGAGGATTCGGGGCCGGCCACGGAAATGTAGTAGCGCACGGCATCCACGGGGTAGCGGGCGAGGATGTCCTTGACGTAGATCACGATGCCGCGGGAGGAGCTGAACTTCTTGCCTTCCATGGTCATGAACTCGCTGGCCACCACCTGCTCAGGCAGGTTGAGCGGACCCATCGGGCCGGTTTCGCCGCCCTTGGAGCCCTTGCCGTTGTACGCCAGCATTTCGGACGGCCAGATCTGGGAGTGGAAGGTGATGTTGTCCTTTCCCATGAAGTAGTAGGCCGGGCAGCTCGGGTCGTTCCACCATTCGCGCCACTTCTCCGGGTCGCCCTGGCGGCGGGCCCATTCGATGGAGGCCGACAGGTAGCCGATCACGGCGTCGAACCACACGTACAGCTTCTTGTTCGGGTTGTCAATCCAGCCCTTCACCGGCACCGGGATACCCCAGTCGATGTCACGGGTGATGGCGCGCGGCTTGACTTCCTTGAACAGGCCGAGCGAGAAGTTGATGACGTTGGTACGCCAGCCCTTGCGGGTCTCCAGCCATGCCTTGTTGGCTTCGGCGAGCGCCGGCAGGTCGAGGAAGTAGTGCTCGGTCTGCTCGAAGCGCGGGGTTTCGCCGTTAATCTTGGAGACGGGGTTGATGAGCTCGTCCGGGTCGAGCTCGTTGCCGCAGGCGTCGCACTGGTCGCCACGCGCACCTTCGGCGTGGCAAATCGGGCACTCGCCCTCGATGTAGCGGTCGGGCAGAGTGCGGCCGGTGGACGGGCTAATCGCCACCTGCTGGGTGCCCTTGTAGATGTAGCCGTTCTCCAAGCCCTGCTTGAACATCTCCTGCACCACGTGCTCGTGGTTACCGGTGGTGGTGCGGGTGAACAGGTCGTAGCTCAGGCCGAGGTCGCACAGATCCTTGGCGATCACGCGGTTGTAACGGTTGGCCAGTTCCTGGGCAGTGAGACCTTCCTTCTCCGCCTCGACGAGAATCGGGGTGCCGTGCTCGTCGGTGCCGGACACCATGAGCACATCATTGCCCTTCATGCGCTCGTAGCGCGCGTAGACGTCGGAGGGCACACCAAATCCCGCGACGTGGCCGATATGACGGGGGCCGTTTGCATACGGCCAAGCAACATTCACCAAAACATGACTCATAAGGCTTGATTATCCGGCGCGGCGGGGACACGCCCAGATAGCTGCCGCGCCGCCATCCTCATCCCACTCACCTATCCACCCGCAACTTCCCCACATACTTATCTGTACACCTCTTGCGCGCTTATCCACATACGCATTCGCACACGTATCCGCGCACCCATCCGTACGCACGCCCACGCACATCCGCACACACTTCCGCCTGCCAATATCCACCGAGTTATCCACATCATTTGCGCACCTAGTAAAGTTATGCACTTATCCACCGTTTTCGCCTATCCGGTGGCGCGCAAGCCGCATTTCTGCATATTGTTCGGTCATGGATATCACAGCAGGTCCGATGACGGACATCACAACAGTCGCCTCGCCGGCAACCGCGCAACCTGCGGTGCCGCCGATACTGTTTACCAAGGATCTGCCGGGACCGCTCAGCCTTAACCGTCTGGCCGCCTTCGGCACGTTACATAAGCTCGACGATTCCGCCGGCTACTGGATCGAGCATTCGGGCACACTGTATGGTCGCGCGAAAATCGTCGCGGAGGTCGCCCCGTTTGGCACTGTGGTGTGTTCGATGACCGCCGCTTGGGTATGGCTGGGAGGCCCCGACTTTCCGAGTACCATAGACGTGATTTCCACATCGCACTTCCGCTCGGCATCCGTCAGCCGCCGTATCCGCGTATTCAAAAGATTGACGTTGCCGGAGCAAATCATCAAGCTCGGCGGGCTGCCTGTCACCACGCCAGCCCGTACGGCTTGCGACCTGGTGATGAGTCCTGAAGACATCCCCGATCCTTCCACCGTCAACGCACTGGTGTGCCAGCTGATGTCCGCGTACCAGTTTCGGCCAAACGACTGTCTGCAAATCGTCAAGGAGCATCGGCATCACAAGTACGCCGGACGCGCACGCATGTTTTTTGAATCGGTGCAGCAGGAGATGGACGAACCGGCTTTGGAGCAATGCGCATGACGAGGGGGTTCATTGTCAGAGGCCATCGCAGAGGCCGCCATGCCGCTCACCGTTTACGGCATTTGCGGCAGGCGCAACGGTTGCCTCGCCACGCGGGATATTTCCAATCATCCGAATCCGCATCGCGCGCAATCTCGGATATGACCGCGCCGCCTGAACCGCCCATCAGACTTACGCCCGCGGTGGCATGTTCGCCCGATACGGATGTTGCCGTGCTCTGGCACATCGCATATCACGTGCCCGAACTGCGTAAATGGCTGGTTGCCAATCCCAAAGCCGACGCGCCTTTGCTGGAATTGGTCTCGCAGCGTGGTGGGCCCGGGGTCCGGCAGGCGTTGGAAATATTGTTCGAGTCGATGGAAGCGTAACGGGGAGATAATCGCCGGCTGCTGCGCTATCCCTTGATTTTCAGCACAGCCGCATACACCTGCTTGCGATTGGCCAACGATCCGTCAGCCAGTGGATGCTCCTGCACCACTTGCGCGATGGCGTCCTTGATACGCAGGCCGTCCTCCAAAGCACGGTCGATGGAGAGCACGGCCATGTCATCCACGCTCAACGTGCTGGGCGCGGCCGCTTCGGCCTCCTCGTTGGACGCGCCGCCGATGACCAGCACCATCTCGCCACGGGGCGGATCATCAATCACACTTTGGCGAATCTCGTCAATCGGGCCGCGACGAATCTGCTCATAATCCTTGGTGAGTTCGCGGCACAGGGCCATCGGGCGATTCGGGCCGAACGCGTCCAGCAGATCGTCCATCGAATCGGCAATGCGATGAGGCGTCTCGTAGAACACGATGGTGCGGCGTTCGGGCAACAGCGTGCGCAGATACTGCACGCGCTCGGAATGCTTTCGCGGTAGGAAGCCTTCGTAGCAGAAGCGGTCGGTGGGCAGGCCGGAGAGGGCGAGCGCGTCGAGCACAGCGGAGGGGCCGGGCGCGCAGGTGACGGGCAGACCGCGTTCAATGGCACGGCGCACGATGGCCAAGCCGGGGGCGTTGATGGTGGGCATGCCGGCGTCGGATACGACGAGCACGGTGGCGCCGGTTTCGACCTGGTCGAGCAGGCCGTCGGCCTTGTCGCGCTCGTTGTGGTCGTGATAGGCGATGACGCGACCGTTCACATAGACGCCGAGGCGACGGGCGAGATCGTAGAGGCGGCGCGTGTCTTCGGCGGCCACGATATCGGCCCGTTCCAAGAGGGCCACCAGACGGGCTGAAGCGTCGCCGACATTGCCGATCGGGGTGGCGGCGAGCACCACGGTGCCGGCGGGGATGGTCACGGCCGATTCGCGGGATTGGGCGACGGCGGATTCGCCGGCATGAACTTCATCATTGCGTTCAGGCACTTGCGTCACGCTACCGTCAGCGTCATACTGCTCATTCAACTCATCTGCGCTTGTCATACTCCCAGTATTGCCCATGCCACAGAGCAATCCACGACAATCCATGGCGAAATCGAGGCATTCTCCCTTTGCAGGGGCTGATTTCACATGTTCCGGAGGTCTACTTCCGTTTCAAGGGGCTCCTCATCCGGTGAAGCACCGATACAAACGGCTTTGACGCAACGCTATTCCGCCATTTTGGCGGCGTATCTACTTGACCATCAGCCCCTCGAAACGCAAGTAGACCTCCGGCAAACCCCAAATCAGCCCCTTGAAACGCGAGATGGCAGAATTTCAACGAAAACAAATGAAAAGACCCTCTGCGGTGGAATGAATGCAGAGGGTCTCGTGGAGCTGACGGTAGTCGAAACCGCGACCTCTTCGATGCGAACGAAGCGCTCTACCAACTGAGCTACAGCCCCTTGGATGTTACTTTGCTCCGCAAAGCAACTCGCAACAATATAGTACGGAGTACGGTCAAACGCAATTTGACGCCGAAGTGTCGCACGCGTGTCGACACGGTAACGTTTCGGTGTCGCAGACGGGGCAAGTCACCCACACCGCTCCGCATGGATACCGCGGCGGCACCCGGCAACGTCATCACGTCTCCAGCACGCCCAGCACCTTCTTTTCGTTGTAGAACGCGAACACGATGCCGCCCAGACCGCACAGCACGGCCGCGCACACGGCGGCGATGCGGTAGCCCGCGCCGGACGCCATGCCGATGGTGGAGACGCCGGTGAACAGCAGCATGGCCACGGACTGGCCCATCTTCATCGCAAAGGTGCGGGCCGCGTAGAACATGCCCTGACGGTCCTGGCCGGTGGTCTTGGAACTGGCGTCGGCGATATTCGCCACGATGGCCTGCGGCAGGATGCCGAACGCGGCCATCGGAATCGCGCCGACCACCGAGAGCACCAAACCCTGGGCCATCGCCGGAATGAAGCCGAGCACGGCCGAACCAAGGGCGCCGGCAAATGCGAACGCACAGGTGAAGATCACGAAGGCAACCAGCAGCAGCCTCTTCTTGCCGACCTTATTGGCCAGAATATTGACCGGCAGATAGAACAGCACAGAGACGCCGGTCATGAGCACGAAGTAGATGGTCGTGGTGGTTTCCGGCAGCTTGAGCAGGCTGGTCACGAAGAACGGCAGACCGGGCTGTTTGGGGCGCATGGCCACCCAGTAGACCACGTCGGAGCATACGAACTTGCGGAATTCGCCGTCGCCGAACGTCTGCTTCAGGGATTCGATGGTCGATTCGGAGGTGGGATGGGAGTTGACGTAGTCCTTCTCGCGGATGGCCAGCGGCGGCACCAGCATGCACACGAACGCCACGGCGGCCATGATGGTGAAGGTCACGCGGATGGCGGTGATGCGGCCCATCATCGGCACGAACGCGCCCCAAATCACCGGCGCCACGTACGCGATGGCCGTGCCGGCCACCCAAGTGAAGGAGATGGCGGTGGAGATGGTGAGTTGCTGCTTGGAGTCGTGGCCGAGTTCGGCGATGAGCGCGTTGTACGGCGTGCAGTAGAACGTGAGGGCGATGTAGTAGCCGATCACGGTGACGAACAGGAACGCCGCGTTCACCCAGCTGGTGCCGTTGATCGGGCTCCAGAACACGAGCACGGTGACCACCGCGAGCGGCAGGGGGGCGAATTTCCGGGACGGCATACGGCGGGCCAAAGTGTCGTCGCAACGGTCGGAGAGAGACGCCACGGCCGGGTCCACGAACGCGTCGAAGAATCGGGCGAAGGCGGTGATGCCGCCCACCACGGTCACGATGCCGAGAACGACCAGGCCCTGCGGCACGAATACGGTCTGACCTTGGGAGATGGTCTCCTGGTCAGGTTGGTAGAAATACACGAGCCAGTTGGAGATGATGCCGGAAAGCAGCGCCCACCCGAACTGGCCGACCGCAAACGCCCACACTTTGGCGATGGGGAGATCTCTGATGGCTGACTTCGCCGGTGCAACTTGCACACCCGTTACACTTGCTGTAGTCGCATTGCCCATTCTCACAACCTCCGAATCAACATTGACACAGTGTCAAAATCCAGTATACACCGGCACACCATGCGCTCTACGATAGTGGGCATGACAAGTCTGACCGAGCAACTGCCATACGTATACGCTTTTCCTGATGCGTTGGGGACCGGATTACTGGTGCACACCGAGAGCGTATTGGACGATGAGATACGCGATCGTATTGGCTCGTTCATCCATGAATATGAGGTTGTATTATCTCGATTCCGCGATGATTCCATCGTCGGCCGGATGCGCACGGCCGCACATGGCGGCACGTTCGATTTTCCCGACTGGGCATCGGGTCTGTTTGGCCTGTACGACCGCCTGTTTGCGGCAACCGATGGGGCGACCGACCCGTGCGTGGGCGAGGATTTGATTCGGCTTGGCTATGACGAGTCGTATTCGTTTACGCCTGCGCCAGATGCCGCTGAACATGCAGGCGCGATCCACGGACGAGCCATTTGGTCAGCCGACGTTGAGCGGCATGGCACAACACTGGTGACGCGCGGACCGGTCGCGCTCGATTTCGGCGCGTGCGGTAAGGGGTATTTGGTGGATTTGCTTGCGGGGATGTTGGGTGATGGCGCGGGCCACCCTCAACCCATTCAATACGTCATCGACGCCGGGGGTGATTTGCTAGTGCACACGGACGAACCAATCACCATCGCCCTTGAAGATCCTGCCGATCCGGCCAACGCCGTAGGTGCGGTCGAAATCAGCCAAGGTGCATTCTGCGCGAGCTCCCCCAGCCGCCGTCACTGGCCTGACGCCGCAGGTCACCAACTTCACCATCTGCTCAACGCCATCGACGGACTACCGGTTGACGATGTAGCCGCCACATGGGTGGCCGTCACGCCGCCATCGAGCACCATAACCACGAAGACATCGACGCATGGCAGCAATGCCTCGACAACGGCAAACCGCGATACCGACGATTCGTCGAACACCGTTGCAGCACACGTCCCTGTCACACTGGCCGACGGACTCGCCACAGCCCTGTTCACTACCTCGGCCGCCCAGTTACGCGCTCACTTCGATTTCGAATGCGCCATCCTCAACGCCAACCGCACCGCCGCCCAATCCCCCAATTTTCCCGGCGGCTTTTTCACACACTAATGTACGAAATCATCAGTATCACATCCCTCGGGCGGACCGATGGGTTGCCCCCTCAGTCAGCTACGCTGACAGCTCCCCCTCGGAGAGGAGAGCCGAGTATAGCTAATCCGCTAATCCGCTAACGCAGGAAACAATCCGTCAGTCAGCGAGCGCGAACTGGCTGTTGTAGAGGTCGGCGTAAAAACCGCCCGCCGCCAGCAGTTCGTCGTGCGTGCCGCGCTCGATCACGTCGCCGTGGTTCATGACGAGAATCATGTCGGCGTCGCGAATCGTGGAGAGGCGATGCGCGATCACAAAGCTCGTACGGCCCACGGTCAGCGCATCCATGGCCTTCTGAATCAGCTCTTCAGTACGGGTATCGACCGAGGAGGTGGCCTCGTCGAGAATCAGAATCGGCGCGTCCTGCACCATCGCCCGGGCGATCGTCAGCAGCTGCTTCTGGCCCTGGGAGAGCGACGACTTGTCATCGAGCACGGTGTCATAGCCGTCCGGCAGCGAGCGGATGAAGTGGTCGAGGCCCACGGCCTTGCACGCATCCTCGATTTGCTTGTTGGTCACGCCAGGCTTGGAGTAGGCGATGTTCTCGCGCACAGTGCCACGGAACACCCACGTATCCTGCAGCACCATGGAGAACTGGTCGTGCACGTTCCAGCGCGGCACGGACTTGGTGTCCACGCCGTCAATCGAAATCGAACCGCCGGAAATCTCGTAGAAGCGCATCAGCAGGTTGACCATGGTGGTCTTGCCGGCACCGGTCGGGCCGACGATGGCGACCTTCTGACCGGCCGAGACTGAAGCGGAGAAGTCGTTGATAATCGGCTTGCCCGGCTCGTAGCCGAACTGCACGTGGCTGAATTCCACGTCGCCCTTCACTTCGTGGCCGTTGGTCCCAAGCAAAGCGGACTTGTCGGATTCGTACTCCATCTCCGGCTCTTCAAGGAAACCGAACACGCGCTCGGCGGCGGCCGCGCAGCGCTGCAGGTTCTGGGAGGCCTGCGCAAACTGCGAAAGCGGCTGAGTGAACAGGCGGACATACATCATGAACGCCACGATCACGCCGAACTCGATCTGCCCGTCGAGCGCGAGCGCCGCGCCCACCACGCACACCACCACGTAGCCGAAGTTGCCCACGAAATTCATGAGCGGCATCATCAGGCCGGAGAGGAACTGCGACTTCCAGCCGGACTCGTAGAGGTCCGAGTTGTACTTCTCGAAGCGACGAATCGAATCGGCCTCGCCGTTGTATGCCTTGACGATGAGGTGACCGGCGTACATCTCCTCCACGTGGCCGTTGACGTCACCCAGCGCCATCTGCTGCCGGGCGAAGTACTTCTGGGAGGACTTCATGATGGCCATCATGATGATCAGGCCGATGAGGCTGGCACCGATGGCGCACAGGGTCATGATCACGTTGTTGTAGAACATCATCACCAGCGCGCCCACGAACAGCGTCACCGAGGTAATCAGCGAGCCGAGCGACTGCCCCAGCGTCTGGCCGATGGCGTCCACATCGTTGGTGATGCGGGACAGCACGTCGCCGTAGCTAACCTTGTCGAAGTATTTGAGCGGCAGTTTGTTGATTTTGACCGAGATGGACTCGCGCAGTCGCTGGGCGGTGCGCTGGGTGACGTTGGCCATCATCCAGCTTTGCACGTAGCCGAGCACGGCGTAGCCCACGTACAGGGCCACCAAAGTCCAGGCGATGTGGCCCACCGTGCCGAAATCTACCGAGTTCATCACCGGTCTGCCGTTAACGATGGCGGGCAGACCTTTGACGATCTCGTTGGTCATGTCCTTGAGCTTGTCCGGGCCGACGATCTGGCAGACGGTGCCGGCCGCGCCCAGGATGAGCGCGATGATGATGACGGGAAGATAGTTGCGGCAGTAGTTCACGAGTTTGCCCATGACTTTGCCGAAATCATGGGGCTCTTCGACGGCACGCCTGCCGCCCATTGGTCCTCTTGGCATTTGTTTTACTCCTTAAAAGTCCGTATTGACCTCCCTCTGATGAAGGAGGTGGCGCGAAGCGCCGGAGGGAGAGAAGCCGTACGCGACTACCCCTCAGTCAGCTGTGCTGTTTTATTCGCTCGCTTATCAGCTCCCCCCCCCCCACGGCCCCACCCCCACGCCGGACGCGCTCGTCTTCGCCTGGGAACAGCCCACTGGGCTGTTCCCTTTACGGCTCAGCCCCTGACATGGGGAGCTACCGCTGCCGCCCCCCCTACGCCGTAAGCTCCGACTGGCTGAGCTGGGATTCGGCGATCTGGCGGTATACGTCGCAGTTGTCGAGCAGTTCCTTGTGCGTGCCCTGACCCACGACCTTGCCGTCGTCGAGCACGACGATGCGGTCGGCGTTCATGATGGTGCCGATGCGCTGGGCCACGATGAGCTTGGTGGAATCCTTGGCCTCGCGGGCGAGCGCGTCGCGCACTTCGCGGTCGGTCTTGAAGTCGAGCGCGGAGAACGAGTCGTCGAAAATCAGGATTTCCGGGTGACGGTACACCGCGCGCGCAATCGACAGGCGCTGCTTCTGGCCGCCGGACACGTTCGATCCGCCTTGGGCGATCGCGGCGGAATACCCGCCGTCCATGCGCTCCACGAATTCGCTGGCCTGGGCCACGTCGGCCGCGGCCTTGATGCGATTCAGCTGCTCGGCCGGCATATCGGCACCTTCCGCAGCCTTGCCAGCGGCGATCAACGCGGCCTCGCGCTTGCGCCCGGCCGGCGTGGAGGGCCGAGCAGG
>OBYZ01001006.1_pt1 | contig 14959 bp, 18 predicted proteins | sample 1501501 | NCBI WGS metagenome assembly OBYZ01 (sample SAMEA2580213, study PRJEB22360) | human gut metagenome | biome: human gut; feature: human-associated habitat; material: faeces | place: Denmark | collected 2008/2010
CACCCCGGCACAAAGGGCTGGCTGCCCTCTGTACTCCCGCACCGGCGAAGCTGGCCTTCACCGCAGAAGCGGTTTTTGCCAGTTTCACCGGCTCCGTATCCGTACATTTACGCCCATAGGCGAGAAGTGGATACAGAATACGCCTGCGGAAATTGCCGATCAAAACAGCGGGTGCAGACCCGATATTTTTTCGTAAATCGCCCTCATTTTAAGCGATTTTTTCTTCTGTCTGTATGACCTGAAAGCCATGCTCTTTTGCGTACTCCCTTGCAGCTGCCAGCCGTTCTTCGCTGTACGGCGGCACCAGCCGGATCGAAAGTCGTGACTTGTCCATCACATAGGTCACGCTACCTTCCGGCGTACTGCGTTCCAAGCGGCACAGCAGAGGGTACTTCCGGCTGAAATCCTCCAGTCTGCGTTTCAAGCTGGCATTGAAGGTGTAGATACTGGCAATCGTCTCGCCCTCATTCCAGTTGATGATGGTTTCTTTTTCATATTTAGACAGCTTCCTCATACAGTTCCTCCTCATAATCGGTGTTTGCTTTCAGCGCACGCAGACTGCGTCTAATCCGGCGGTATTCGTCCATCTCCATACGCAGATGATGGTAAAAGGCTTCGTACCACCTTTCCTCTGTCTCTGTCTCTGTCTCAATTTTACGAGCAAGATGAAGCATCTGGCTTTTCGCCTCCGGGTCAACAGTCAATGCTGTCAGCCATTTCAGCCTTGTCACTGTGTTGTGATGGCTGGGGCAGGCGTAAGCGTAAAGAATTTTCTTTTCCTTCATATTCAGTTTCATAATGATCTACCTCCATTCATTTGATGCGGTATGTTCCGCATCGTTTATTTTTCTGTCTGCCGGTCTGTCTGCAAAATATTCCTGCCCGGATTCTCTCCCAGCGTATTGTCCTCTTTGGTGCGCTCTTATCGTGGCGTCACTTCCCCGGAGGTCGTCCCCCTTGCAGTCGGTCATTCATTTTTCAAGGTTCTATGTCTCCTGACAAGAACCAGTTTACCGAAAAAAGAGGGCTGCTCCCGTATGTCCAAGACGCAGGAAAAACACATGAAAACCGCATATTTCCACGCTCTCGGAAATGTGCTATAATGAAAAACAAAAACCGATGGCAAGGAGGTGCTTTGATGTACACAAAACTGTCAATCCCGGAACGGCTCAAAGACCTGCGAGTGGTGGATAAGCACCTGACGCTGGAACAGCTGGCAGAACAGACCGGCCTGTCTAAGTCGGCACTGGGGAAATATGAGAGCGATGACTACAAAGACATCAGCCCATTTGCGATTGCGACACTGGCAAAGTTTTACGGAGTGTCCACTGATTATCTGATGGGCGTGTCAGAAAATAAAAATCACCCAAACACGGAGCTTCAAGCTCTGCATCTGAGTGACGCTATGGTGGAACTTTTGAGCAGCGGAAAGATCAACAACCGCCTGCTTTGTGAACTGGCGACTCATCCAAATTTTTTGCGGCTGATGGTTGATATGGAAATCTTTATTGACCAGCTCGCTGATATGCGGGTGAACCAGATGAATCTGATTCTGGAAGCTACCCGGCAGACCATTCTTAAAGAACACGCACCTGGAGAAAATGATCTGTATATGCGGACGCTGGAATTGGGTCAGGTACAGGAGAACGATTTTTACAGCCATATCCTTCATGATGATCTGGACAGCATTGTCCGGGATATACGGGAAGCCCATTTGAAAGACAAGACCACAGCCGACCCACAGCCAACACTGGATGAGGTCAAAGAGAATTTTGAACAGGCCATACAGATGGGAACCGACACAGAAGCTATGATCCATGAGTTCTGTGATAAAATGCAGATTCCTTTTGAAAAAATTTCATCCGAGGACTTTTCGGCTTTTCTGCGGATACTGAGCCTGTCCAAACTGCTTAAAAACCCAAACAATATGCGGGGAAAAGCCAAGTCACAGCCGTATTATATGCCAAAAAAGAAAAAGCGCAGGTAGCAAAAAGGCCATCCACTATAAAAGTGAATGGCCTCAGTTTTTCCACCTTCTCAGACGAAAATCATCTCAGACCGAATGACTTCCTCTGCCCGGTGGCGTATGCTGTTCATGTGACCGACCCATGCAAGCTGGTCTTTTGCTTTCAATTCCTCCGTGACTCCCTCTGTTTCTTTTATCTGGGCAATGATACAATCCAGACGGTTCTGTGCCTGCTCATCCAGATCGGCAAGATATGTCCACAGCTTTCCAGACAGAAGCAATTCATTGTACCGGTCGGGACAATACTCTTGCAGATATTCCCTGTGCATCCGTCCCCACCGTCCGATTGGGCGGCTTTCCTCCGGCAGCTGTAAGTCTGGAATATAGTAGTCTCCGACCAGAACATAGTCCAGACCGTTACTGTCATCATGGATATGCTTTTTCAATTTCTTCATAGCGACCTCCTGTTTTCGTTTTATCCGAATCCAGTTGATCGTGTCCCTGTTCATCTGTTATTCAAGGCAACTGAACTCGTCACCATGAATTATGGCATATCCTTGCCCAGCTTCTGATAATTCAGGGAGTGGGAGGTCTCCCGCCCCCTGCTCTCTCCGGTATTGTAGGTGTCGATGGTCTCCTTGCCCAGCGCAGCGGACAGCTCCTTGAGGGTGGTGGGTTCTGAACCGCCCAGGAACAGCCTTGCGTCCATGTTTCCAATGATAGTGTCCGCGTTGTCCCGATAGAGCGCCTTGAGCTGGGACTGTGCCTGGAGGACCAGACAGGCGGAAATCTCCCGGCTTCGGATGGTTGCCACCAGCTTCTCCAGCCGGGGAATTTGCCCGATGTTCGCGGCCTCGTCAATGAGGCACCGGACATGGATGGGCAGCCGCCCTACACGTCGTCGGCCTTCTCACACAGCAGGTTGAATAGCTGGGTGTAGGCCATGCTGATTAAAAAGTTAAACGTGTCGTCCGTGTCGCTCATAATGAAAAACAGGGCGGTCTTGCGATCTCCCAGGGTGTCCAGCTCCAGCTCGTCATAGGCGGTCAGCTCCCGCAGCTCGCCGATGTCAAATGGGGCCAGCCGTGCGCCGCAGCTCACCAGTATGCTCTTGGCAGTTTTGCCCGCCGCCAGCTTATATTTGGCATACTGCCGCACGGCAAAGTGGCCAGGGTCCCGTTCTTTCAGCTCGTCAAACATCAGATCGACGGCGTTCTTAAATTCCTCGTCGTCCTCCCGAACCTCCATGGCGTTTATCATCTCCAGCAGCGTGGAGAAGTTCTGTTCCTCCTCCGGGGCCTCGTAGTGGATGTAGCCGATGAGTGCCGTATAAAGCAGCATCTCGGCCTTCAGCCAGAAATCGTCCCCGGACTTTCCGCCCTCACCCTTGGTGTTGACAATGAGGCAGTTCACCAGCTTCAAAATGTCCTTCTCGCTATGGATGTACGAAAACGGGTTATAGTGGTGGGACTTCTTGAAGTTTATGGTGTTCATGATCTTGATGCGGTAGCCCTTGCGCCGCAGCATTTTCCCGCACTCAACGACGATACTGCCCTTGGGGAGTGTTTTGTCAAGATAAATAAAGGGAATATCTCACCGAATTTTGCATCAAAAATTCGATGATTTCACATCGTCCTTCATCAGCCGCTTCATTTTGTCCTCCAGCGTGTCCTTTGCGGTCTGGCTGAAATGAACGCCCACCACATAGGTGGTCTTGCCCAGCTTCATGCTGAATGTTCCTGCCGGACTTGTCTGTGCTGCTTTCGTTTTGGTTGCTGCCTGTTCCATGTGCGACACCTCCTGTAAAAAAAGCCCGACAAAGGAAAGGCTGACAACGAAGTCCTGACAACGGACATCAGAAAACCTTAAAACTCTGTCGGGCAGATGCTCTATTTTCTTTTTCTTCTTTTTTTATAAAAGTCGGTTGTCATGGTTGTCAGAGGAGAGAAAACGCCCATCAAATCAGGGGTTTTCAGACTTTCGCCCGACAACCAGACCGACAACCGGCTCGACAACAAAACGGCAACCGGCATTGATTTTTTACTTTAGCCACTCTGGGGGAAGTTCCAGCTGCTCCACTTCCTCCGGCGTCAATTCCTGAAAATCTCCACCTCCGTTGTTGGGCTGGATGCGCTCCCAGCCTTTCTGCCGCCCATAGGGGCTGCGAAAGTACCGGGGATTGGAAAACGCCCTCCATCCAGTCACGCTGTTGTTCATAATGTCATTGATCTCCCGGATTTTCCATTGCTTCGGCTCGTCAAAACTGTGTCCCAGGGCTTCCCGGAACAGCTGTTTGGAGCAGACCATGTTATCCGAACACTTTTCCAGATACTCGATGATCTGTCCGGCTTTGGTGTCCTCCGGCATAAAGTCACGCTGGTGGACTTTCAGATACTCGTTCATTGCCGGGCTGAACCGGAGCTTGAAGTTTCCGCTGCGGTAAATCTCCATCGCTTCTGCCCAGACCTGTATGAGATAAGCTCTTGCTGCCGGTTCATCGTCAAGAATGTGGATTTCTGCCAGCTCTGGATGAACCATGACCAGCACAAAACGGCGGTTGCCGGTGCGGTCAAGGGGCAGGAAGTCCAGCGTATTGGAAGTGCCGCAGAACACACACTGCCGTTTTCGGTCAGCCGGGTGGGTTTCGTATGGCACTTTATAGGTTTCCTTCTGGCGACTGAGAAAAGATTTGATTTCCTCAATACTCTTGGCATTGGCGGTGGCAATCATCTCCGACATCTCAATCAGCCAGTGTCCCTGCATCTTGCGATACACATTTTCATCGTCCAGTTTTTTCAGGTCATCGGAAAACCAGTCATCCTGAACTGCCAGCAGCCGAAAGAATGAGGACTTTCCGGCTCCCTGACCGCCTACCAGACAGAGCATGATTTCAAATTTACAGCCGGGACGGAACGCCCGTGAGATTGCTCCCAGCAGGAACAGCCGCATGGCTTCACAGGTATAATCATCGGCATCAGCTCCCAGAAACCGGTGCAAACAATAGCGGATGCGCTCCGTACCGTCCCACTGCAAAGCATTGAGAAAATCCCGTACAGGGTGATAGCGGTTTTCATTGGCAATCACCATCACAGCATCCTGTATCTTTTTCTCGATAGTCAGCCCATAGTTTTCCTCAAAATATAAGAGCAGATATTTGATGTCCACATCGGTCAGGGTCGGACTGTCCCGATACCAGCCGAGGGGCTTCACAATATCCACTCGTTCTGTCAGCAGATTTTTTCGGATGGCTCCTTTCAGCAGAGGGTCAAGCTGAAGCACCCGTTTATAATTGGCTGCGGCATTGGATACCTTACCTTTCTCGGTCTGTTCCAGGCTGCTTCTGACCTGTTCCACGGTGCAGAGTTCCGTCTGCTGTCCATTCTGCAATTCGCTGCTCAAGATTCATCACCTCTTTTCCTTGTTGTGCTACAAGCTCCCGGCGTTCTTCCGGCGATCCGTCCAGAAAACTATCCAGCAGATACTCTGTGTAGGTTTTTCTTTGCAGGGCTTCCACAAAGAGCGGATGCAGGTCATCCTCCGGCGTTTGCGGGGCATACTGCTGTTCCCATTTCTGGAGAAGGTGGAAGTATTCGCATAAGACCATGTAGCAGTGCATTTCTTCCTGCCTGTATTTCTGCTCCGGGGTAGGTTCCCGGATATGCGGCTTGACGGTCGGCTTCTGCCTGTTGTCATAGGCAATCCCTAAATCATCAGCCAGCTTGATGGCTGCTTCCTTGCTGGGCATCTGAAACAGCCGGGAAACAAAATCCACTGCATCCCCGTCAGCCTGACAGCCAAAGCAGTGAAAACGCCTGTCCAGTTTCATGCTGGGGTTTTTGTCATTGTGAAAAGGGCAGACCGCCATACCGTTTCTGCTGACAGGGATGCCGTACAGTTCCGCTGCTTGTCTGGTGGTCACATTCTGTTTGACCGCTTCAAATACATTCAAAACATCACCTCTGGGCAAAACAAAAGACACCCGATTTCTTTTAAAAATCAGATGCCTTACAGTTCCATATTCTGTTTTTTCTCCTGCCGGTGCTGCTCGTCCTTTTTTCTGGATTCATCCCGATAATCCTGAATCTGTTCGGTGACAGAGTGCTTCGGCTCCGGCTTCTTTTTGACCTCTGCCTGTTCCGGGGTAAGCACCTTGCTGACCCAGTAACGGATTTCTTTCAGTGGCTTCAATTCCTCCTGTACTGCCGCCAGCTGCCCGGTATATTCTGCGTGAGAAGTTTGCAGCTGTTCATATTCCGCTTGCAGGGCTTCCAGATCAACATTCAGGTCAACACCATGCTTTTTCAAAAAACGGTACGCCTTGTTGTATGTGTCCAGCTCGTCCCGGTGGCTTTCCGCATAAACGGACTGCACCGTTTTCCAGCCGATTCTCACATACTTGTCATGGACAGCTTTATGCTGCTGACAATCGGCAATAGCGTTCTGGATGCCGGTGATCACTTTCATGCGGCTCTCGGCTTTCCTCATGCCGGTGCTGATGTTGCCGGATTTCTGCTTCACTTCCTCCAGCACACTGTCCAGCTGTTCCAGCGTAAAAATCTCATGGTCTTTCAGATAATTGGTGGCGTTGACAAAGGACTGTAAATCTTTCGTTGCACCTTTTTGCTGACCGTATCTTGACCAGTCCCGGCGTTCTGCCTTTCGCAGATTGAGATAATCCCGCAGAAGATTGATAAGGTCAGGGGATGCGGTTTCCGGCTTTTTCTCTGCCAGCAGCTCTTTCCGGGCTTCCAGAATATCGCTGATCCAGTCACGCAGATTCTGGATGGTGCTGCGGATCACGCTCATCATGCGGTTAGCGGCTTTGATGTCCCGATTCAGATTGCCGATATTGGTCTGGATGCCACGGCGTTCCATCTGTGTGACAGCTGCTCCCATGTGGACGGTGGGGATGATGTCCAGCCCCTGCTTTTCATAGGAACGGAGATCGACACGGACAGGGCTGTTCACCATTTCCAGATAACGGTTCTGCACTGTTTCCCAGCCGGTGCGCCACTCCTGCCCATGATACTGCTCGTTCCAGTCAACAGTGTCCTCCTTATGGCTTTTCCAGTTCCCGGATGGAAGCCGGATGCGCTCGCCGTTCTCGTCAAGGTCATAAACTTTTCTGGCTTTGGGAAGCCATTTTCCATGCCCGTCCATTGCCCGCATGGTCAGCATCACATGACAATGGGGATTGTGTCCCGGTGGCTTGGGGTCATGGATGGCAAAATCAGCAATCATGCCTTTGGAAACAAAAAACTGGTTGCAGTAGTCCTGCACCATCTGGGGATACAGTTCCTCCGGCACTTCTCTGGGCAGTGCCAGCACAAACCGTCTGGCAAGCTGGGAGTTCCACTGGTTTTCAACGGCTTCCACTGCGTTCCAGAGCTGTTCCCGGTCGGCGTATTCCGGCGGGGCATGGGACGGCAGCATGATTTCCGTGTAGACCACACCTTCCTTTTTCCGGTAGTCTTTGTGCTTCTGGTCATACTCGGAAAACAGATTCTCGCCGCTCTGGTAGGCAGCTCCGGCAACAGCTGACTGCCGTTTACTTCGCTTCGTGATTTTGATTTCAAAATGAGGGTTTGCCACTTCATCATCTCCTTTTGAAGTTCTTGGAAAAAAGAAAAGCAGGAGACCATGTAGGTTTCCTGCTTAGATGCAATATTAAATTACTTTGGTATATTATTTGTGTAGTGAGGACACTCTTCACACTTAATAGCACATTCCTGCATTTCAAAAACATCAGGATTTCTCGTAACGCCAATGTAAGGGATATTTCTTGCATGACATATGTCGATTACTTCTTTTCGTGCAGCGTGTGACATCCTGTTACCTAAAAACACTTTGGTAATTGGAAAAAATGAAACACAGTAGTCTTTTTCTTCCCGATTTCGCTCCATAGGGAGCAATAATCTCCATTCATTCTGAAACGCCCAATCAATGCTTTTTCTCAATGCCCCATGAAAATAAATATCCCATAATAACTCCATCGTTGGTTCTTTATCTTGGAATTTCACAAGTTTTTCAGTCATGTTCGGTCGCACTTTGCAGTAAATCATCGGGAATAAATTTAAGAATAACTTCTGGTATTGCGCATCATTAGGAAGCACTGTATATTCAACACAAAATCCTCTGTGGCAATCCGCATAAGAACCACCCCACATTAACTGAGAGTATGGAGTCGTTGCAAAACAAGTCGCTCTAAATGAATCCTGTAGATACTGTAAATATCTATTGAAATCCGAAACAATGGCATTTCTTAAAGATTCGCCTAAATCTTTGCCTTTGTATAATTGGTTTTTTAACTCGAGGAGAAAACACTGGTTGGATAAATCCTCATTTTTTGTAGCAGGGGCGCTTTTGAACAAGGAATCAATATTACCAGTTGAGTTAATCATGTCTGCTATGGTCTGCATCAGCGCATTTGCAAGCTCCGGTGTTTCCATTGCTTCTTTTACATCTATTTCACAACGAATGCAGTATTCAAGCAACCGAGCCCTTTCATATTCTGAATAATTCAAACTAATATCGGAATCGTACACATCGTCAAACAAACTTGGGGATTGCATGAAAACCGTATTATCTCTTAGTGCTTGTATGCTATAATTTACGTTTTTTTTATCTCCAGTAGTTTCATCTATGATAGGTTTCCCTGTTTTTTTATCAACTAACTCAGTTAGCCGGTTGGGAAAGTACTTGTATAACTTTAAGGGCATATTCATTTTAGCACGCATACTAAATTCATCGTAGCCCATGTTCTGCACTTCGGTAAGATTCATAAGTGCTCCATTCACAATACAGCACGATTCTGCTATTTGTGGAAGGGCACTTTGTAATGTTTGAATTAAAGCATTTATATCCATTGTATCTCCTTATAATCGATTCGTTAATAATTTAATATCATTATACCACACTCGTCTGTAATTGCTGGGAATAATTTGTGAATAAAATGGGTAGCAGGCTTTAGCCAGCGCAGGGGAAGTGCAGCTTCCACTGGATGATTGAAGCAGAGGATTTATCCTGTGCGGAAATCATCGGCTCCCTGCAAGGGGCTTTCGGCAGAACGCAATGCACCACCTTTAGGCGGTGTATAATTGCGCCCTTGTTAAAACAAGGGGTTCTCGCTGCCGTCCGTTGTCAGCATTTTTCTCCGCTCCTCAATCAGTGTGTCCAGCTTCTTTTGGGCGGCTTCGCCGTGAAAGAGGAAGGTCAGCAGCTCCATCACATCATCATCGGTCAGCAAGGTAGGCTCACGCAGAAACTTCTCCAGCATCCCTGCACGAGTACAAAGCCGGTGGGTTCTCTCACTCCGTGTCAGGCGTTTCCGCTCATGCTCCAGCTGCTTCTCTCTGTGCTGGGCGGCAATCAGCTTTTTCTCGGCTGCGGCTCTCTGGCGGCTCAGTTTTTCCAGTTTTTCATTCATGGGATCAGGCTCCTTTCTGAATAATGGGCAAAACAAAAGCGACCAACTTTTTACGGTTGATCGCCTTTGGCTTGAACATTATTCAATTTAGATAACTTGCATTGCCCGTTGGCTTCGTCAAAACTCTTGTTTTAACGGTATCCAATGTTCATCCGACATATCTTTTGAAAAAACGGTATTGTTGATATAGAGCTGATTATCCTTATCACGAACAAATCCCCAGTGCAATCCCTTTTCCTCAGCGTATTTCTTGAAAGCATTGAATTTGTTCTCAATCTGCTTATCAATATTCTTATCCTGCCCTTTGCTTTCTCCGCCTTTGGTTTCAATAACCCACACTGTTCCGTCTTTTTTCATTACGATATAGTCTGCATAAAATAGCCACTGGTGCTGTAAAGCGTCAATATAAACAATCGAGAAATATTGCTGCCCAGTATCTCCATTTTTATATACCCACTCAATATCTGATTGATTTTCGCAATACTGCTCAAACAGAATTTCTGAGGTGCTTCGTACAAGACTGGTTGCATAACCAGAAGTATATTCGTGATAAGCGTTGCTCAAATACTCTACCTCGGATTTTACGCCGGAGTCATACTTAAAGAAGTCTTGTTCAGGAATGTGAAATTGAGATTTTTTCGGGTGAAGCGTCAGACTCATCTGCACTGCCATATCAGAAGTCACTTCACGAAATTCTTCTTTCAATTTATGCTCGTTGTTGATTATGAAAGCATAAAACTCTGTGGTATCCAACGATAAAAGTTTCCGATAAGAATTGCCACCTTTACGGAATAGTCGTTCCAAGATGGTTTTTACCTTAGCAGTCGCCATACCAATAGTGCTCTTAATTGAATCCACACAATGAAGCAAATCCATGCCATGTTTATGCGTATTTACACGTTTCCGAGTAGTATAGTAATTATGGCTTTCCATTACCGTATCGGTGCGAATATATTGACCGTACAGAGCATGACCGATGATTTCATCTCCGAACTGATAGCCAGCAGCCATAAAACGCATTTTGTTATTTGCTTTATCGCCGCTTAAACCATACTTTTTAACCAATGCTTCGTATATTTTATTCAGCACTTCACGCTCTCCAAGACCATCAAAATCTTGGTCACGAATCTCCTTTTCAAGTGTAAATGTCTTGCATTTATCCTTTAAGAAAAGTCTGCGTGTTTCATATGCCTTGTCCATATCTGCCAGTAGACCAGCTTTGTATTTTTCGTCAAATGTGTAAACATAGCAGAAGTCAAGTAAATCATCTTCATAGTGAATTGCTTCGGGCATACGACGAATACGTCCGATTGTCTGAATTTCAAAGCTCTCGCTCATGCCTTCACGCAATTTGACGAGAATCTTTGCTCGTGGGCAATCCCATCCGGTGCTGATAGCCTGTTTCATGAGTAGAAAAACAGGAATCCCATCGTTCTCTGTCAGATTATCTGGCAAGTCCTTTTTATCTTCACTCATCCACTTGCTAACCATGCCATTGTTATAGGTGTAGCCCATACTTTCAAGTTTTTGCTCAACCGCAAGTATAGTTTCCGGCTGACCATTTGGAAATTGAATCAGAACCAGCGGACGGATGTTTTTCCCAATTTCCTGATAGCGTTTAGCAATATCTTTTCTCTTAGCATCTGCAAGATCAAGCAGGTAGTCATAGTCATCCGTTATTTCAAGATTATCAGAAATTCCCTCATTGACGTAAAGAGCTTTAGTAATTAATCCAGCATCAATTACATCTATTTCATCAATCTCAAAAAATTCGTAACGTTTATTCTCAATCGCCGTAGCACTAACACGAATTATATTTTTTGCTGCAAAAGCATCAATAATTACCTTTGCTTTGGCAGTGTTATTTGAGTGTTCCTCATCAATAATCACAATGAACTCAATTCCGTTACGGTGAGCATCTGCGATACGCTCAAAAAGGTTTTTGCGCTCGCTATCACGAATAGCTGTATTACCTTTTTTCGTTACCAATTCCCAGTTGATAAAAGTGGTACTGCCCGGAGTAAAGCCATTCAGCAAAGAATCAAACAAATTCTGTGTAGTACGGTGTGGCGCAATTTTTTGCATTTTATCCCGACTCTGTTCTTCCAGATTTCCTTTGCCGGGACAGAGCCAGATAAATGCTGTGTTATTATTAACATTCGTCAGATACTCATCAACATAATCAATAAGTATGATTGTCTTACCGGAACCAGTCGGGGCTTTCATAACGACCGTCTGTTTACTGGTTTGCTTTGCAGTGAGGTCAAGCAATTTAAGAACTGCCTGCTCCTGAAAGTCAAACAATTTGATTGTCAATCCGGGATTTACCATGCTTCGCCCACCTCCTGCATTTCAAACTTAAAGTAATAATCGGGAATAGTATGAATTTCAACATTTTTGAACAAAGCATTCTGTTTCGTGGTAAACAGCACGTTCTTTGAAACATACAACGCTTTTACATCGGTATATTCACTCCAATGCTGTTCTAAAACATCCGCTTCATCATCACTCATGACAAGAATATATTCCCGTCCGTCCAACTTCACACCATTTTCCAACTGCACCATTTCAGCAATATGTGAAAGAAGTTCCTCACTGACCTCTTCTGCATCTTTAGGCACAAAATCGGTTCGATAATATTTAAGATTTGCAGGAATGCCTTTGGTATTTGCATAGCCATTGATAACATTGGAAATACGTGGATATGTGACTTCTGTACATATATCATTTTCGTCATTAGTACAAATAATAAATTTTCGTGTTCCACCGTCAGCCTGATTTAATGCAAGAACCGCATGAGCAGTAGATGCTGAACCAGCAAAGAAATCTAATACAGTGATGTCTTTTTGCTTGAAATAGTTCAAAAACATACTCATCAATTTTATCGGCTTTTTCCCACTGTTAAAGGGAATTCCACCCTCATGGCGAATATTTCCAAAATCTCCTGCCATATCATAAAAGTTTGGAATAGGAGATACCTTTGTTGAACCTTCTTCCATTTTATCAACCGGAACTCCTTGATAATATTTTCCTTTTGTAGCAGTAACTTTTTGTGGACCTGAAAAATAGCGATAATCGAAACTATCATCTCCAACTCCATAGACTTTATAGAGAACACCAAGTCCATCTTTTTCTTTTCTTCCATCCAAATAATCTCTGAAAAAGCGTCCTGATGAATTACCGTTCAGTATAGTTCCTGTTGCCCAAATTTCTTTCAATCCCTCCTTGAATCCCTCTTTATGCTTTACGAGTTCCCACTCCCCCTTTTGAAATACAACCACTTTTTTGCCTCCTAACTGTATTTCAATGCCAGGAGCTAACTCATTAACAGAATAAACAAACTTTTCATAGTCATATTCTTGTGGCTGAAGATACGGAGTGGCACTGTCGCTCTTTCGATATACAAGCACCTGTTCAATTTCTTTGTGATATTTCATATCAGATTTTAACGTCTTATCTGGATAACGGACTTGAATATAATCTGTTTTCTCATAGTTTGCATCTCCAAATATTTCATCACAAAGCAGCTTTAATTGAGCAGCTTCTTTATCGTCAATGCTTATAAAAATAAAGCCATGCGGAGCCAGCAATTTTGCCGCAATTCTTAATCTCTCCGACATAAAACTAAGCCATTTACTATGACGATACGTGTCAAGTTCATCAACATACACATCATCATATCTAAAATCCTGATTTCCAGTATTATATGGTGGATCTATATAAATAAGGTCAATTTTTCCTAAGTGTGTTTTTTCCAGCAAACGCAAGCTGTGGAGATTATCACCCTCCAAAAGAAAATTAAACTTCTCGCCTGGAGCAGCAAAAATTTCTTTGTCTGCACATTCGGTAAATACAGGTATATTATCACGCATCTGTACATCAACGGCTTCCTCATGCTGTTCCCACACAAGTCCGTACTTCTTTGCATTTAATTCGCTTTCTATTTCTCCAATGGCAATCAAAACATCGTCATCGTCCTTATGTTCTTCTCGAATGGTTTGTAAAAATTCAAGCATTCTCTGTCGCTTCTGCTGAGACAAATTAGCCATGCGTGTTTCCTCCAATCTTCTTTATCTCTGGGGTAAATTCCAAAATATCATCAACACCGCAATTCAATGTCCGGCATATCTTTTCAATCGTATCAAGGGAAAGGTAGTTGTCACGCTTCAATCTGGTTATGATATTTGCACTAAAACCTGCTTGTTCCATCAATTCCGCATTACTGATACCTCTGTCAATCATCAAGTGAAATAATTTCTTATATGTTACAGCCATACCCAGCCCTCCTTACCCTGAAAATTATATCACGCAGATGTGAATAAATCAATGCATGCATATACCGATAAAATCATATATTCCTGCTTTAGTAACGCTTATTTTCGCACATTTGTGGGTAGCCGATACTTTATGCTCCGGCGATATGTAATGGTCAGAACATCGGGTGCAGACCCGACATTCTGACCGCAAATCAACCCTTATTGCTACATTACTTCGCCTTACCGCTGAAACCATTTTGCCGGGCGTACTGACTGGCTTTCTGCCTGCGCTCCTCGCTGTATGGCGGCTGCAAGCGGATGGACAGCCGGGACTTGTCGATCAAATAGGACACGCCGCCCAGATGCTCCGGTTTTTCCAGCTGGCATAGGTCAGGATACTTTTTACTGAACGCAGCCAGTCGCTTTTTCAGCCCGGCATTGTAGGTGTAGATGCTGGCAGTGCTTTCTCCCTCGTTGAACAGGATGATGGTTTCTTTCTCAATCTTCGTCAATCTCGTCATTGTCAACCTCCATACTGCCGCCCACGATGCGATTCAGAATAGCCTTGTGCCGGTAATAGGCTTCCATCTCCAGCTTCATATTGTAGAAGAAGCAGCGATACCACTTTTCTACACCTTCGCTGTCCAGCTTCTCAGCCAGAACTTCCACGGCTTTCCTTCCGGCAGGGTCGGGAATCAGGTCTGCCACCTGATACAGACGATCCACCGTTGCTTCACGGTTGGGGCAGCCAAAGACAAACAGGATTTTCTTTTCACCAATGCTCATTTTCATAAAATAGTCCTCCTTGAAGTTGATAAAAATAAAAGCGGCAGATAGTTCCCATAGGAATACCTGTCGCTTTGTGAACGATATGAAATTGTCGGGTCAGGACTTGATAAAATCACGCAGTCCGTAGTTTAAGTCTACAATTCTTTCAATCAGCCATTCCGCTATCTGGGGGATGATGAAGATTGCAAAGCTGACTGCCAGCATTTTCAATGCTTCTATGCCAGTACACACTCCAAACATCAGCCCGGCAAGTGTAACCATGAAGATAATCCCTGCCAGCAGGTCAAACAGGATAGCAGAAAAGGAAGTCAGAAAGATTGCCACCCATTGAATCAGGGTCACAACTGCTACCAGCGGCAACGCCAACAGCTTTATCAGAAACATGGCTATTTCTCCCCATTGACCTGTTCATAGGCTTCATGCTGAACAATTAACCCAGCAGAAAAGCCGTATTTGAAGTGGCTTTCGCTTTCTTCACATTGAGCGATTGCTGTCTGCGCCCGGAGTTCCTGCACCAGCTCA
>OBYZ01001011.1_pt1 | contig 14844 bp, 18 predicted proteins | sample 1501501 | NCBI WGS metagenome assembly OBYZ01 (sample SAMEA2580213, study PRJEB22360) | human gut metagenome | biome: human gut; feature: human-associated habitat; material: faeces | place: Denmark | collected 2008/2010
TGCTGATATGAAGCAGGCAGAAAGCCAGGAAGACGATGTATCAATTGAAGGCATGAGAATCCTTTTGGCCGAAGACAATGAATTGAACATGGAAATTGCAGAATTCCTTCTGACAAATGCAGGAGCAGAAATTATAAGGGCTTCAAACGGTAAGGAGGCTGTTGAAGCATTTGCAAAATCAGGTGTTGGTGAGGTCAATGTAATTCTGATGGATATTATGATGCCAGTTATGGATGGCCTGGAAGCTACTAGAGAAATACGTACAATGAACAGAAGTGATGCATCTGCTGTGGTGATTATAGCCATGACAGCAAATGCCTTTGCAGAAGACAAGAGTAAAGCGTTGAAAGCCGGAATGGACGATTATCTTACAAAACCACTGGAGTCAGAAAAACTGATTCGTGCCTTAAGTAGATTCTTATGAGATACCGGAAGGATATGATAAAAAGAATAATTCCTAAAGAAAGAGGAATACGTATGAACATTGTTTTTTCATCTGATAAGAAAGAATATAATACTATTAAAAAAGGTACTGAAATACTGCTGGCTGAAAATGACGGTTTCAACCAAAATATATAATTGTTTGTTAAATTTCAGGACAGACCAGAAATATTGATCAATAAAAGAAAAAACCAGATTCATATCATCTGCCGGGAAATATCTCATTATTACCGCGCACTTAATTATGCCATACATCATATGGAAGAAGATGAATTTCAATATCAAGAGCATGTCTGAATGGATAAGATTCGTGATTCTGCGGACATTCTCCAGCCTGAAAAAGAGGAAACTTATCAGTTTTGAAAAGCTGCTCAGCTCAGTAAAGGAGAATTTTTCTACCAACAGGGTACATATTGGAATGGATGAGGCTGTCATGCTGGGACTTGGAAATTATCTAAAAGAAAATGGATATAAAAAAGGGTCACTGATAATCGAGGAACATTGTAACAGGGTCGTAGATATTTGCAGAAAATTAGAATTAAAGCCTATGATATGGAGTGACATGTACATTACAGCAAATTCTACAGGCGGATACTATGATCTGCCCGAAAACACGGACTGCTCCAAATGGGAAAAACCGAAAAAAGATCTAGGATTAGTATATTGGGACTATTATCATGCTGATACCAGAACCTATGAAAAAATGCTGGATATCCATGCGCAGCTTTCGGATAACGTTATTTTTCCAGGATCCAATGTCAGGCATTTTTGATTATCATGTGAAAGAATCAGGTGTCAATACAAAATCTTACTACCAAAACATACAGAAATGTATGAAGGAATGTGCAAAAAAACAGGAAAATATCAGCTTTTATTCTCGTTTTATGAAAAACTGGCGGCGGTATTAGCTGATAAAGCCGATTTGGGCATGTGTATAAAATCAGCATATCGGTTTATACAGGAAATCAGAACTATTCTCACAGAATGGTTTTGGTTTCCTTTTTTGCTGTTACAAATCAGTTACAACTGCATTATAGAATTTAATGTATAATTAACCTGTGAAAAGATAGTTAAAAAAACATGTGAGGTAATAATTATGAAGGCAAGAATTCTTGTGATAGAAGACGAAATGTCAATCAATGACCTGCTATGTATGAATCTGGAGATTGCAGGGTATGAAACAGTAGGATATCTGGATGGAAATGAGGCATATGAAGCAATTATTCAAGATCATGCGTTTCAGTGTGCACTTGTAGATATCATGCTTCCCGGAAGAGACGGATATAGCCTGTTACCGAAACTGAAGCAGTATGAAATCCCCGTAATATTTCTTACCGCAAAGGGAGATATCGCGAGCAAGATAAAGGGATTAAAAGACGGTGCAGAAGATTATATTGTAAAACCATTTGAAATGCTGGAAGTGATGGTCCGTCTTGAAAAAGTACTGGAACGTAATGGCACTGTACAAGAACAGATTCAAATTGGTGATGTCATCATTGATACTGCTAGTCGTACTGTTACAAAAATGGGCATGGAAATCTATTTAAAGCCAATGGAATATAACTGCCTCATGGTGTTTGCCAAAAATCCGAATAAAGCACTGACCAGGAATCAGATTCTGCAGGAACTGTGGAATGAAGAGTTCTGCGGAGAAACAAGAACTGTGGATGCACATGTGGGTCGTATCAGGAAAAAGCTTGGCTGGCAGGATAAGATTAAAACAATTCCCAGAATCGGTTACAGACTTGAGGTGGATTTATGAAACTCTTAATAAAGATCTTTTCTCAGACTACATGTATCATTTTGTTGGTATCGTCAGGGATCTTTCTCTATACCACTTATTGTTGGAAAAATCAGAGTATACAGAATATCAACAGTTATGAAAGCAGTATATTCAGAACAAATATCTTACAGTTTGAAAATAAAACAAGCCTTTCTGACAATCAGAAACAGAATGCCGACAACGAAATGCGCCCCCAAATAGTTACTTATGCTTTTCGGCAGGTTTTTCATGACAGCGCGGTTTTATATCTTGATGGAAAAATGATCTATAATGGAACTGTTTATGAATTCGATGTAAAAAAGTTAAGAGAATTATGTGCAAGTAAGGCAAACATGGTGGATCATGGCAGCAACAGTGACGGTCATGGCCCTATGATCAGTCAGATAAATGGAAGGACACTTTTGTTATTTTACTATGGAAATGTAAATATGGGATATCAGATTGTTACTTATAAAGATATAACAGATGTAATAGAAAAAAGTCATCTGCTGTTTTTTCAGACGGGTGGATTTACTTTATCTTTGATCGTGGTGATGGGAATTATCCTTTATTTGAGCCTTCGAAAAATCACAGCACCGCTTACAAGCCTAAGAGAAGCTACGCTTCTTGTTTCTGAAGGTATTTATGATTTTAAAGTACCGTCAGAGGGAAATACAGAACTTGCGCAGGTAGGTGCAACCTTTAATTTTATGACAGGTAAAATAAAAGAACAAATTGAAAGTCTTTCTAACATAAACCGGACACAAAAACAGCTTATTGGAAGTCTGGCTCATGAGCTGAAGACCCCAATGACTGCAATCATAGGCTATGCAGATACATTGCTTACTGTGCGCCTAACCCCGGAAAGGCAGGAGAAGGCTCTGATTTATATTGAAAATGAATGTCGCAGGCTTTCAAGACTTTCTATGAAAATGCTGGAATTAACCGGACTCTACGAAGCTTCGGAAGACTCATTCAATCCAGCTGAAATACAGGTGGATAATTTCCTGAAAGAAGTAAAAGAACTCATTGATTGCAGGCTTCAAGAAAAAAACATCTCTCTTGATGTATTTTGTGAACCAAAAGAATTGGTAAAGAAGTTTGATCAGGACTTAATGATAAGTGTAGTGACAAATCTAATTGATAATGCAGTCAAAGCTTCCAGAAAAGAATCTAAAATTGTGCTTGAGGCAACCCCAGACCATCTGATGGTTCAGGATTTTGGAAAGGGAATACCGAAAGAGGATCTGGAAATGGTGACGGAACCATTTTATATGGTAGACAAATCTCGTTCCAGGGCAAAAGGAAGTGTAGGGCTCGGTCTTTCTTTATGTCAGAAAATTATAGAACTGCACGATTTCCATCTGAAGATTGAAAGCAATCCGGGAAAAGGAACTACCGTCTCTGTTTTCTGGTAATCACACTAACGTTTACATATCAGTTACAAATCGCGAAAGATTTGGTGTAATGCTCGATGATATACTTATAACAACCTTAGAAAGGAGATATTACCAGAAATGAGAAAAAACATAAAAAAGTTTGCAGGAATAGTGCTTTGTATTGGAATGTTTACAGGATGCGCACAGACCCCGGATTCTTCTTTGGTAAAGCCGAAGGGGAGCAAGGCTGTAGATGCCTATACGGAAGCGGATGATGTTAGCGGTTCTAAAGGAGAAGCATCTGAAAGCAAGAACGATGACGGTTCAGATTCAAAGACAACCATCAGGAACCTCATCAATGCTCCTCAAAATTATAAAAGCCATGTGGAAGATGACAGTGCCAAGCTCGTGGTAAATACAGATGCAAGCGTAGAAATTCCGGAAGTGGAAAAGATATCTGCTATTTCTGTCACCGCGGCAGAAGTTACCCAGGAGCTTCTCGACCGTATTACAAACGCATTCTTCTCAGAGGCAAAACTTTATACTATTGATAGTTATTATGCGAAGACAAAGGATGAAATTAAAAAAACTCTGGATGAACTAAAAGAAGACGTTGCAAACGGAAACCTGGATCCGTATAACTATGGAACAGACGATGATGGGAATTATGTCTATGATATCTATGAAGATATTGAGACATGGGAACAGGAATACGAAACTGCTCCGGAAAAGAAAACCCTGACAGAGGCAAAACCTGTTGCCGGAAATTATTTCAGTTGTATTGCACAAATGCCAGACGATTCACAATACTACTATATGATATCTTCCGATGGCTCCGATACCTTGTCAGTCAAGATCAAGAAAGCAGCAAACAAGGGCGGGGAAAAAATACCGGAGGATGCAATGTGGTGTGATTACGGATATTCTGAAGAGGAAGAAAAACCCACAGAAGAATCTATCGGGCTGTCCCTGGATGAAGCAAAAAAACTTGTAAAGGAAAAAGTTGAAAAAATGGGCATCACAGATTTGCAGTTTTCTAACTGGAATTACGCGGTGTGCAAAAGTTTTGAAGGCGATAATAGTTCAGGTAATTTTGGAAATGGATATAGAATTGATTATGCACGTACCATAAATGGTGTGCCGGTAACTCAGACAATTGCAGACGGTGGGGCATTGGAAGATATGGACAGCACAATGGAAACATGGTCTTATGAAAGTCTCTGTTTTTATGTCGATAAAGATGGCATAGAAAGCATGACTTATTCAAATCCCTACACAATTGGTAACATAAAGACAGAGAATTTAAATCTTCTTTCGTTCAGCGAGGTTATGAAAATTTATGAAAAAATGATGGTGGTAACAAACGCTGATAATATGCAATATGAAAATTCCAGGGTCTATAATATTGATCGGATCGTTCTTGGCTATGCCAGAATATATGAGCCGTCTACTGACGCACACACAGGTATTTTGATCCCCGTCTGGGATTTTTTCGGCAGCATGACTTCAGAAAGTGAATATAACGGAGAAACAGAATCAAATACCAGTAAAGATCCGAATGAAAGTTTCCTTACCATTAATGCCGTGGATGGCAGTATCATAGACCGGAATCTGGGTTACTGACATGAGACAGGTATTTGGAATTGTAAGGTACAATTTCTTCGGATTTTTACGCAATCCCAAAGTTATTTTTATATTTCTGTTAGAATTTGTACTTAGTTTCCTGCTTACAGGCAGAATCATGGTTGTAATGGAGACCTACGATACACCGGTACAGGCCATTGAACCATTTATCTGGACATTTGGGGATGGGATAGCAGTACTGTCCAGTTCGCTGCTCTTGCTTCTTATGTTTTCTGACCTGCCGAAGATGACACCTATTACTCCATACCAGCTGACCCGGACAACCAAGAGGAAATGGCTTTTAGGTCAATTCATTTATGTTATTCTTGTAACTGTTTTATATACGGTTTTGATGCTGCTGTTTACGGCCGTGCTGTGTATGAAAAAGAGTTATCCAGGTAACCTGTGGAGCGAAACTGCGGCCATGCTTGGTTATTCAGAATTAGGAAAAAACCTGCAGGTCCCTTCTACAGTAAGGGTCATGGAAAGTATCTCACCCTATGGCTGTATGCTGCAGGTTTTCTTCCTTCTGTTTTGTTATTCGCTGACCTTAAGCTTTGTAATCCTTGTAGGAAATCTCTATAAAGGGAAGACTAAGGGGATGATTTTTGGTCTTCTTTACAGTGTCTTTGGTTTTTTATTGGATCCGAAAGTACTGGCTGCAATTTTACATAAAGAAAAATACGAAATGTATCAGGTAAATGTATTAATCTGCTGGATCAGTCCTCTGAACCAGGCAGTATACGGAAAACATAACTTGGGTTATGATCCATTGCTCCCGAAAATCCCGCATTCCTATATGTTTTTTCTGGGTATTTTAGTTCTTCTTGCAGTTTTTGCAATTAACCGGATGAAAAAATATACCTTTGAATTTCTTGGAGAAAAGACATGATCGGAAGGGGGAAAACCTATGTGGGGTGAAACAAAACGTATGTTTTTTAATAAGAATTTTCTGGCAGCATGGCTGATAGCCTGCATTTCCATAGCCATTGGACAGACTTATCCCAGCTTAAAAAAAGCACTGGCATGTGGTACTTTTATCAGTATACTGGAAGGTTCCTTAAAAAGTCAGGCAGTATCTTTTGCCATTCCGGTAGCGGCCGTATTGCCATGGAGTGATTCCATTCTGCAAGAATATAAAAGTGGATTTTTAAAGGAGATACTTCCCAGAACGACCCGCAGACAGTATGTCGAAGGTAAAGTCTTTTCTATTATGATGTCTGGTTTTATGGTCTGGACATTAGCTATACTAACGGTACTTTTTATCAATTTTATTGTGTTCTATCCGCTGGAGATACAGGGTGCTATTCAGAAAGAAGCACTTCTGGACTTGCTCATGAAGGCATTCCGGACAGGACTTATCGGAAGTATCATAAGTACTTTCGGTGGAAGCTGCGGGATTTTATGGGATTCTGCTTACATGGTATATGGAATCCCTTTTGTAAGCTTCTATTTCGGAATTATTCTTCATGACCGCTATTTTAAAAATCAGATATGGTTTTATCCAGTAGAATGGATACTGGCTGATAAAAATTGGGGACCGGACAAAATAGGACTTTGGCTATTTCTACTGTTGTTTTTATTAGTAATGCTGGGAATTCTGGGAGGTGTTTTATATGGAAGATTGGAAGAAATCTGAAGGGACATTTAATCTGGCCTGTGATCCGCAAAGAGCAAGTGGAATGATGCAGAACACCTGCGTAAAAATAGAACACGTGACCAAACGTTTCGGTGAAGACATCGTGTTACAGGAAGTAAATCTTTCCTTGAAAACAGGGAACGTCTATGGGATTGTTGGAAATAACGGTTCCGGAAAGACCGTTCTTATGAAATGCATCTGTGGGTTTCTCCCTGTAACTACGGGCACTATTTTTGTATTTGGAAAAAAAATAGGCCATGATGTGGATTTTCCTGAAAGTCTTGGAGTTATTATCGAGACTCCCGGTTTTCTTACACAATATACGGGCTTTAAAAATCTGGAGATCCTGGCAGACATGAATGGCCGGATTTCGAAGGCCGATATCCGCATAGTCTTAAAAAGGGTAGGATTGGATCCGGACATGAAGAAACCAGTCGGAAAATATTCCCTTGGAATGCGTCAACGCCTTGGTATTGCACAGGCCATTATGGAAGATCCTCTGTTTTTGATCCTGGATGAGCCGTTTAATGGACTGGATAAACATGGCGTGGAAGAAATAAGAGAACTGCTGCTGGATTTAAAAGCAGCAGGAAAAACCATTTTGCTGGCAAGCCATAATGAAGAGGACATCAGAATCTTATGTGACCACGTATATGAAATGGATGGAGGAATCTTAAGAGAAAGGACTGCCTGATAATGAGAAATTTATTTGTAAAAACGGCATTAGTATTGTGTACGACAATAATATTTCTTCCAGCTACCGTTTTTGCCACAGAGCCTCAAAACACGGAGATTACATCTGCTGAAGAAGGATTTACGGACTCAGATCCGTCCGTATCTTATGAGAATGACAACTCGTTAACCCTTGATGAAAAAGAGGATGATTCTACGAGTACCGAACCTCCGGCAGAGGATGAAAAGACTCCTGATAAAGCTGATACCGATAAAGAAAATCCGGATCTGGATATTTTTACATCAGGAGATGACTTTGGTGATGGTTCTAAATCGAATCCTTTTCATGTTGTAATAGACAGTGATAATCCGGAAGACGGTGACGCCCCGCAGATAACAGATCCGGTTATAGACAACGGAGGGTATTCGGGCGGTGGGGGAGGAGGTAATTCAACATCAGACTCATCAAGTGAAAAAATATTACATAAACCGCAGGTATTATTAGAAGACAGCAATCTTTCAGGTGGACGATTGGAGGCTGGTTCTACAACAGAAATGTCGCTGACATTTCGAAATAAAAGCTGCAGTCAAAATGTATTTGGTTTAAAAATTTCCCTTTCTACAGAGAACAAAGGAATCGAATTTGAGAAAAACTCTTTTTATGTACAAGTCCTGGCTCCTGGTGAAGCAATTACTTTGGAACAGATGATTACTATAACAGAAAACTGTGATCCTGGCCAGGCTGTCATTACTTTTTCTCTGGATTATGAAGATTCGAAAGCAACGGCAACTACCGGTACAGAATTACTGTCTTTTCAGATCATCCAACCGGTTCGTGTTAAGCTGGAAGCTTCAGATATTCCATCTGTTTTGTACACTATGGATACAGTAGAGATCCCGGTAAAAGCAATGAATCTCGGAAGAGACAAAATTTACAATGCAAGTGTCAGCTTAAAGGCTGATGAATTAAGCTCAAACGATACTGCATTCTTAGGGACCATAGAGGCCGGAGATTTATCCCAGGGAAGTCTTCGCATATATGTAAAAGGAAAAACAGGAAAATGTGCAGGTCAATTAATTCTTACGTATGAGGATGCAGATGGCAAATCATACGAGGAAGAAATGAAATTTGATTCTGAAATCAAAGAAACCCAGATAAAGTCTTTAAAGGTTGAAGATGACCAGGAGAAAACCAATAACTGGTGGTATTCCATAGCTGCAGTTGTTGCAGTACTGCTTATTTCCATAATCCTGATTCTGGTCAGAAAGCTTCATAAGAAAAATATCCTTCTCGAAGAAGTGAGAAAGGCGGCTTCTCATTGAAAAGAAAAAAAATAGACAGCTTTACCTTATTTGTCATACTTCTGCTGACATTGACACTTACATTATTAGGAATGCTGCTGGCAGGCATGAAAGAAGAAAAACGGCAATTTACTGTGTTGCTCCCACTTGGAGATCTGGCTTATGATGAAGATTTTTTGCAGAAAGCGAAGAAGATAAAAGGTATAAAAGAAATCTGGCCAGTCATAGAAGTCCCGGTTGTCATCAAAATTGAAGATTATACGGAAACAACGACTTTTTCAGGAATTGATATGAATGCGTTTGGAAAAAATCCAACTCAGAATGAACTGGGGAAGATGCCGTTGTTATTGCTGGGAAATGGTTCCCTACGGGATATGAAAGACTATAATAATCATGCCATTTCAAAAAAACAACAGGAAAAATTTTTAGAGATGGGTGAAAACCTGAATATTTTTTATTCCCTGGATGAAAAAGAGAAGGATACTTCCAAAGCCACAGATGATCTTACTACCTTATCCAGCAATTCCGCAAGAGGACCGCAAACCTCATATATGCCCTGTAAAGCCGCTGTAGTAATAGAAGGCAACGAAATCTACATACCCATTTCCCAGGCACAGGATCTCTGCAGAGAAATAGGAGAGCCTTCTGAAATCAGTAAAGTATATCTAAAAATAAATGGAAAGAATAACCTGGAGAACGCAAAGAAATTACTTTCAGGAATTTAACATAATATATAGCAAGAAGTCTCTTTCCTTTACAGATGTGCAATGAATTGTAAAAGCACTGTACGAACGCTGTAAAAGCAAAAAAGAACACTTGGTTGGTGATGCAGTTCATGGTATAATAGTATCAGTTGATAACATAAATGATAAAAAAGCTAATTTTGTAAAAAAAAGAATCACAATGTACATTTGAATATCAGATTTACTGCTTTTTGATCATGTGGTTGTAATGTTCCGTACATAGCCCAGAATGGAACTAAGTGAATTTATCAATGTCTGTCCCTTTTTCAAAATCTGAGATTTAAATGATAATGTTTATGGTATGGAAAAAAGCTTTCGTTGTAGCCTATGGTTCTGCATGGAAAGTTATTGGATAAAAGATACTGATTAATACTTGGTAAAATGAGGAAGCTCACAAATGAAAAAAATTACAATTGCCTTAATTATGGTTATATCATTAATAGCACCAATTCAGACAATGGCGGAGAGTGTTACCCAGAACGGTACAATAATAGAGCCTTTGGAACAGAATATTGAACAGATCATCGATGAAATCACTTCTGAACCGCGTCCAATAAATTCTGATGCAATACAGAATGTAAAAGAATATATTAGTAAATATTTTGGCAATCTGGGATATGACAATATAGAATACCAGAAATTCGAATATAACGATGAAAACAATGAGAATGCAATAAGGCACTCCTCGTAGGCGGATGTGTTTCTGGCATCAACAGCCGAGAATGCAATTGTTGACGGCATTGGTGAAAATATCATTGTGACAAAAAACTCATCCATTGATACTACAAAAAATCTGATCATAAGTGCCCATTATGACAGTGCAGAAGATTCGGTGGGCGCCAATGATAACGGTTCCGGAGTGGCAGCAGTGCTTGAACTGGCAAGGATTTTAAAAGATACAGAGATACCGTATAATATAAAATTCATCCTGTTCTCGGGCGAAGAGAAATATATGCTGGGTTCAAGATGGTATGTTGGTAAGCTGACGGAGGACGAGCGGAAACAGATCATCGGAGTAATAAATATTGATACTATTGCAGAAAAAAGTGATCTGGGTTATATGGCGATGATCGAAGGAAACAAAAGACCAGACAATGCGGAATATGATGATGAGGGATTGAAAAAACTGGCAGAATTAAATAAAAACAGTATGTCAGAACTATTTACACCCAGTGACAGATTTTTCCTGACAATGGCAACCAACAGTGACCATTATCCGTTTGCATTAGTGAATATCCCGGCAGTATCTATTGTCCAGGACTGGCAAGATGGTTTGAACGTGAATGATAGTTCTGATGTAAAAGAAAATATGGATATACAGAGAATTGTGGAAGTGATTGATCAGGTTATGGAAGTACTTCCAACGATCAATTAAATTTATATCAAAAATCTCCCACTAATGGTAGTGCCAGATAAAAAACATTGTAGAAGTCAGTAATATTAATGTTTTTCATGGTGCTAGCACGGTGCGAAGTCGAAATAATCAAATACTGACAGAGACCAGGAGGTGGAATAATGAAAAAATGGATCGTGATGCTGGCGGTACTTGTTATGTTCTGTCTGGCGGGATGCGGGGAAAAGCCGATGACAGCAGTGTATTTTCATACAGATGATAACAGCTGGTATTTTGCGGATCTGGACACGGACACGATTTTCTCCGGAACGATACCGGATAAGCTTACGGATGAGAATGGAAAGAAGCTGACAGAGGAAGATATGACAGACGGAGATGTTTACCTGATCTATGGAGATGGTATCATGCTGCAAAGCTTCCCGGGACAGTATCCGGGAATCACAAAGATGGTACGGAAAGAACAGGGCAATCAGGAAAAGGCCGATCATTACCGGAAAGAGCTGCTTTCCATGATGCGTCCGGTGACTGGAGAGTGATAAAATAAAGCTTTTTTAGAAAAGTATTAAAAGAAAATATATATTCATTTCTTCTATATTTTGATAAACTATATATTAAGACCACTGAGAAGAATAAATTTTAATTGCTTTGTTGAACAGATTGGTATTTACAGGGAGGAATCGTATTTCAGATTCTTCAAGTACATAAGGGTTCACTTTTCGTTGTATCCTAAACGTTATCATTTCAATGAAATATCATGTGAGTAACAAATCTGGAGTTGACTAGGAGGTGATTTTATGAAAAAGTTTATGCCTATTATCTATGTTATAGCATTCGTTATTGGTATTATCTTCATCATAACAGCAGATACAGGAGTGATTACAAGTTATTATCCTGCTTTGATTGCAGGCATAATCATTAGTTGCTTTGCGGGAGTGTTCCTTGCTATCTACTTATATGCTTGGCATAAGCAATCTAAGTGAGTTATGTCAATTTCAAGTTTGTAGAATTCAAAAATTTAATATGAAATGTGAGATAGAGCGTATGGAAATAATCTATACGTTCTATTTTTTTGCCTTTTTAAGAAAAGTGATTAAGTAACTGGTTTGTAAAAACGGAACCAGAATCATCTGGATCCAAGACCACACATAATGCTTATGTGCGGTAAAGTAACACACAAGAATTTGATAGACAGCCACTCACTTTTCCGAATGTATTTACATCTTTTCTCTTGACAGGTTCACACAAATTGCCTAAACTGTACTTATTGAATAAGTACACTTATTACGATAAGTACGCATGGCGAGGTGAGAAAGTGGAGATTATCATAAGTAATAGCAGTGATAAGCCTATTTACGAACAAATCTGTATGCAAGTAAAAAGTTTTATTATGGACGGCACATTATCTGCTGGCGAAGCCCTCCCTTCTATGAGAGCTTTAGCAAAAGATTTACATATCAGTGTTATTACCGTTCAGAGAGCATATGAAGATTTAACGAGAGATGGATTTATAGAAACTGTATCTGGAAAAGGCAGTTTTGTAGCATCACAGAATAGGGAATTTATTCAAGAGGAACAGTTACGAATTGCTGAAGAACTTTTACAAAAAGTCGCAGAAATTGGTCGGGCGCATGGCATTAGTCTTGAGCAAATGACGAATATCTTAAAACTGTTTTACGAGGAGTAACGAGAGGTGACAGGCATGGATAATAACATTTTGGTACAGAATTTATGCAAGCAATTTGAGGGATTTTCTTTGGACAATGTTTCGTTCAAAGTCCCAAAAGGTAGGATTGTAGGCTTTATTGGCGAGAATGGTGCAGGAAAAAGCACTACTATCAATCTGATATTAAATGAACTAAACAAAGATAGCGGACAGATACAGGTCTTTGGAATAGACCACACAATTCCAACAGTCAAAGAAAATATTGGCGTTGTTTTTGATGAATGTAATTTTCATGATGTGTTTACAGCCACAGATATTGAAAAAATCTTGAAAGGCATTTATAAGACATGGGATAGTAACCTCTTTTTGCAATACTTGAAAAAATTCAAAATCCCAACCAAGAAAATGATTGGTGCTTTTTCAAAAGGAATGAAGATGAAACTTTCCATTATCTGCGCTATGGCACATAGACCTAAACTGTTGATTTTAGACGAAGCGACAACGGGTCTTGACCCCGTTGTGCGTGATGAAGTGTTAGACCTATTTTTGGAATTTATCCAAGATGAAGATTGCTCTATCTTCTTTTCATCGCATATCACTTCGGACATACAAAAAATTGCAGACTATGTGATTTTAATTCATCAGGGAAAAATCATTTTCGAGGAACAGAAAGATAATCTTGTTTATAATTATGGCGTGGCAAAGTGCGGAAAAGAAAAATTTGCACAGCTTTCCGCTGATGATTATATCATACACCGAACTACAAATATGAGCGTGGAGTGTCTTGTTCATGACAAAGAAGCATTCAAACGAAAATACAAAAACATCATTGTGGATAATGCCACATTAGAAGATATTATGCTTTTCTATGTTAAAGGAGGTACATCATGCGAGGATTGATATATAAAGACATATCCATTTTCTTCAAGAGTATTGATAAGAAACTTATTCTGATTGCAACAGTAGCTATTGTTCTGCTTATTTTCAATGCTGGAATTTATGCTGGCTTATTTGCTTCCGTTATGTTTGCCATGACAATCGGTATGCAAAATATTATGAGTTTCGCAAGTGATGAAAAGGCAAGCTGGAAAAAATATCAATTAGCTATGCCGATAAGCAATTTTACTGTTGTTGCAAGTAAATATGTTTCCGTAATATATACTGTTGCAATCAGCATTTTGGGAAGCATTGCGTTCAATAGTTTATCCAGCATATTTTTTCAAAACTTTGATATGCTTATCTGGTTATTTTCGATTGCAGCAGCAATTATTATCCCATTATTATGGACAGGAATTTGCCTGCCATTAACTTATTGGTTTGGTTTTCGTTCTGCGCAAACTATGGGATTGATTGTGGTAATTCCAATGTTTTACTTTGTAAAATATTTTGAAGATGGGCCGGGAATGGCTACTATGGTAAATTCTGTTCATTCATATGTGCTAATAACAGGGATAGCGGCAATTTTGATTTTTGGAATTTCCCTCATAATAAGTTCCATTGGATATAGTCGCAAGAATTAAATCTGCAATTACCATTCAAAAATAGCAAACCCAGCCGAGCCAGTCAACGGCAAGTGAATGGGCTGCACCCACCGTTGACAGCCCCGCCTGTCCTTGCTGGTGGGTAATCAAGGGGCGACAGCAAAAAGTGCTGCCGCCCATTCCCATAATCGAAGAAAGGGGGAGTTTCCATGACCGAACATGAAGCCTATCAAGAACATATCCGCTATACCCATGATACCTATTGCTTGATTGTTATTCGTCATGCGTCCTTTGACGCTACCCGTATGTTGGCGGCAAGGTGGAAACGGGAAATCTCCCTTGAATATTTGACCGAAGAAAAGTTTGTCCCGCTAAGCACCACAGACGAGTATTTTCAAGTGCTGGACTATGGAGAAACCTATCCGTTTTCTGTCCGGGGGCAGACGATACTTTTAGACAGCCGTTCCCTTGCAGCGGCTCTTGCCCGGCTGCCGGAATAGACGCAGGAGGAAATGGAGGTGTTGTCCCATGAGTAACCGGCTTCTCCCCTATGACACGATTATAGAGGCACATGAGGGCGACCCGGAAGCGGTAAAAGCCGTCCTTGACCGTTACACCGGATATATCCGCTATTTCTCTAAGATGAACGGTTATTATAACTCTGATATGGAGGATTACATCAGAACAAAGCTGATTGAAAGCTTGTTTAAGTTCCGGCTTGACCGATAGCATAAAGCTAAAGGACAATTGATCTTTACATCACATAACTTACGCCCATTGGAAAT
>OBYZ01001014.1_pt1 | contig 14826 bp, 20 predicted proteins | sample 1501501 | NCBI WGS metagenome assembly OBYZ01 (sample SAMEA2580213, study PRJEB22360) | human gut metagenome | biome: human gut; feature: human-associated habitat; material: faeces | place: Denmark | collected 2008/2010
TTAAACTTCTAAATGGCTTATTTTCATTAAATTTCAATAGTTTTGGTTAAACTTTATTAAAAAAATTAATAAAAACTAAAGTGAAAAAATAAAGGCTTGATTAAACTTTGTTAAAAAAATAAAAATAAATTTCATGAAATTAAGCTATTTATAGAGAATATTTTGATCAAACTTTGTTTAAAATCAACATTAAAATCAACAATTTGAAAAAAAACATCATTTTACATAACTATACAAATTAACAAAAGTATGGTACTATATAGTAAATAAAAAACTATTATATTATGAGGGGGAATAAAAAATTATGTTTGTAAAATTAAAAAAATGGTTATCATGTATAATGATACTTATATTTTCTGTGATATTATTGCCAGCAAATGTATTCGCTGCAGATGAAACAGATAATAGTGGTATTATTTCAGGAAAGACGTATGTAATTACATCAAAAAACAGTGGAAAAGTAATGGAGGTTGCTAATTTTGGTACTCAGAATGGAGATAAAATTCAGCAGTGGGATTATGGAAATGGTGCGAGCCAGCAATGGATAATAGAACAGGTTGAAGGCAAATATTACAAAATAATCTCAAAAAATTCAAGTAAGGTTATTGATGTTAAGGAAATGTCTACAGAAAATGGGGCAACAATTCATCAATGGGATTATGTTAATGGGGACAACCAATTATGGTATTTTGAAAAAACTGATGATGGCTATTTTAAAATCAAATCTAAACAAAGTAATAAATGTATAGACATTGCAGCAATTTCTTTTGATAATGGTGCACCAATGCAACTTTGGGAAGATGTTAATGGTGATAATCAAAAGTGGAAAATACAAAATGTTGATACAGTAAAAGAAGATTCTGAATATGTAATAACATCAGTAAATAGTAATAAGGTATTAGATGTGGAAAATAATAGCGATGAGAATGGTGCTCTGATTCAACAATATGAATATAATGGAAATAATAATCAGATATGGTACATAAGATATATTGATGATAAATATTTTTACATTGAATCAAAGAATTCTGGTAAAGTAATTGATGTAAAAAACCAAGATACACAGAATGGAACAATTGTTTATCAGTGGGAATATAATGGACAAGATAATCAATTATGGTATTTTGAAATGGATAATAATGGTTGCTATAAAATAAAATCTAAACAAAGCAACAAATGTTTAGATATTGCAGGTATATCATTAGATAATGGAGCTAAACTACAGATTTGGCAAGATGAAAATGGAGATAATCAAAAATGGAAAGTTAAAAAAATAAACGGTAAAAATTTAGGAGATCCATTAGGATGGGAGATTAAATCTAGTGAGGATACTGATGGTGATGGAATTGTTAACTCTCTTGAAGATGAGTATGGAACAAATAAATGTAAGATAGATACAGATAATGATGGAGTTACTGATTATGAAGAAATATATGTTTATGGAACTAATCCATTATTAATTGACACAGATGGTGATACATTAGACGATTATAGTGAAATTATGTTAAAATTAGATCCACTAGTTATAAATACTGTTAAGGAGCAATATTCCTATACTTCAAATAATGACAGCTTAGGGGTTAATATGAATGTAACTGGAAGTGCTAGTGCAGTTACAACAGCTAGAGTAAGAGAATCTGATGATGAGTTTTTATCAGGTATCCCAAATACTATAGGAAAAGTACTGGAATTTTCTAGTGATTCCCAAATAAGTTCAGCAGCAATTCAAATAGCTTATAGTGAAGATGAATTAGCTCAAAAAGAAATCGATGAAGATAATTTATCTGTATATTATATTAATGAAGAAAGCTTAACTTTAGAAAAGGTTGCCACAACAATAGATAAACAAAATAAAAAATTGAATTGTAATCTTGAGCATTTTTCAAAGTATGTTATTGGAGATAGCAGTTCTATAGTGACAGACCTAAATGCTATTGATATTATATTTGCGATAGATAAATCAGGTTCAATGAATTATAATGATTCTAATAGTAAAAGAATAGATGTATGTCAGCAGTTAGTAAAAACATTATCAAAGGACACTTATAGATTCGGAATTGTTTCATTTGATAGTACAGCTACAGCAAATAAATTTATAGGTAATAATGGGATTGATACTATAACTTATTTATCTAATGATCGAAGTATAGTAAAAAGTAGTTTAGAAAAGTTAAGAGGTGTTACTGGAGGTGGTACAAATTTTGCAGATGCTATAAATAAGGCTACTGGTATGTTTGATGATAACAGAAGAAAAATAGTCGTTTTACTAACTGATGGAGAACAAACAAATGGAAACATTATAACTGCTGTAGGTTATGCTAAAGAGAATAATGTTCAAATATATACTGTTGGATTAGGAAATGATGTAAATGTATCTGTTTTAAGAGATAGCATAGCTAAACCAACTTTTGGTCAGTACTTCCATGCTGATGATTCAGACTCATTATGTGATGCGTTTAGTAAATTAAGTAATAAAATTAATTCATCAACTGAAAAAATATATGTTGAAACTAAAAATGGCAAACTGGATTTAGTAGAAGTAAAACTAATTGAAGACTCTGGATTTGATGTTTCTAAAAATGGATATCCATTTCAAAATTTTGCATATGATAATGATGGTGGAAATTGTTTTGGTATATCAGTAACTAGCATTTTATATTATTTGAACCAGTTACCATTTAATAGTGCTACTAGTGTTACTTCAAGAGATTATAATTATAATGTATCTAATAATAATGTATTTAATAATAATAAAGAATTGATGAATTTGAAAGCGGATTTCAATAATATTAGATTTAATGATATAGATACCAGTGTGAACGGTAATTTTGTGAATTTTACTAATGAACAAAAAGAAATAATAAATATGATTCATTGGTGGAATGATGCTCAATCTGGCAATTGGTTTAAAACACTTTGTAGCTGGAATAATGATTTGTTTAGCATAAGTAGTATTGAAGATGCATTAAAGGAAAGACCAATACAATTATTCTATTTTGGATTTGAGAATTTCAAAGAATGTTCACATGCAATGGTAGCCACAAAATTATATAAGTCATGTAAAGATACGGATTTATACTATTTAGAAGTTTATGATCCAAATTATAGCAACCAAATAAAGTATATTGAAATTAAGGAAAAATTAGTGGGAACAGTAAATCCTACACTCACTTTAATCTTTGATGATAAAGATGTAAATTTTGATTGGATTTTTAAATCAACTAATCCAATGGTGTTAAAAAATACATTATTTTAATTACAACAATATTGTGAGGTATAATAGTGAAATTAATAAGAAAAGTAATAATACTGTTGATTGGAATAATAATTATATTAGGAAATAAACCTGCATATGCGAGTAATGAATTCCAAATATATGTAAATAATGAGAATAAGGTTGTTTTAGATAAATATCTATTATCAAAAGAACGTATTTTAGAGCAACAGGTGGATGTAGAAGCAAAGGATATCAAAATCCCAGATGTAATTATTCCAGATAACGTAAATATTATTAATGATGAAGCATTTTTGGGGTGTAAAGTCCAAAGTGTTTCAATGAGTAATTCTGTTGAAAAAGTTGGACAAAGTGCATTTTATGATAGTTATGTGAGAGAAATTAATTTGTCAGATAATATAACGTTAATTGACGATGGGGCATTTTCTTGTTGCAATTTTAAGAATATAAAACTACCAAGTAAATTAAAATTTATTGGGAATGGTGCTTTCTATGGTTGTGCTTTTTTAAAAAGTATTTCAATTCCAAATGCTGTAGAAACAATTGGAAGTAGTGCATTTAAGCTAACTCACTTGGAAACTGCATATATACCTAAAAGTGTAACTAAAATTGGTTACCATGCTTTTGAAGATAAGACGTTAATTATTGGAGAATATGGTTCGGAAGCAGAACACTTTGCAAAAGAGAATGGTAATAAATTTATGACTAAAAAAGAAAAAGCGATATATGATAAAAGAATAAAGATTATGAAAACCAGTTTACCCATAGTAATACCAATTACAATAATAACTATTATTATTGTTGCTATTATAGTAAGAAATAAAAAGAATAAAAGTTCTTAAGTTTTACTTAAATGTATTAATTCTAACTAAATGAGTAGCCACAAGAAAGAATGGTATATAATAATTATTTGTTAGAAACCTTAAATGTACTTATTGTATGGATACCATAAATTTCAAGGAGTTCAAGACTTAAGAAATTAATAATATATTAATAAAAATACAGGAGGATCAACTGGATAGGTTATAATTAATTATACAATAATTATTCGGTCATGATATAATATAAAAAAATAAAGGAGAAGAGGATGAATATTATGGCTGGAAAAACAAAGAATTATACTGATGATTTTAAGAAACAAATAGTAGCACTTAAATTAAATGGTAAATCCACATCTGATATAGCTAAGGAGTATCAAATAGCTAAATCTACAATAATTAAATGGGTAAATGATTATAGCAAGTCTGGGTCATTCAAGGCCAAAGATAATCGAAGTGATGAAGAAAATGAATTACTACGTCTTCGTAAAGAAAATAAAAGATTAATGATGGAATAGTAGTAAGTGATCTTACATATGTGAATGTTGCTGGCAAATGGAATTATATATGCTTATTAATTAACCTTTTTAATAGGGAAATAGTAGGTTATTCAGTTGGAGCAAAAAAGGATGCAAACTTAGTGTATGAGGCATTTATGAACTCTACCATTAATTTATCGAAAATAAAAATATTTCATACAGATAGGGGAAATGAATTTAAAAATAAGATTATAGATGAAGTTTTAAAAGTATTTAATATAGAAAGATCTCTGAGTAAAAAGGGATGCCCTTACGACAACGCAGTAGCAGAAGCAGGATATAAAATTATAAAAACAGAATTTGCATTTAACAAAATTTTTAAAAATATAGAAGAATTAAAAAAGGAATTAGACGCTTATGTATTATGGTACAACTATAAACGTATTCACAGTGCTCTTAATTATATGACACCTGTTGAATATCGTTTATCAAAAATGGTCGAATAAAAATTGTACAAAAAAGTGTTGACAATCCAAAAAAAGGCATCGCACTATTTTTTAGTGCGACAGCCCCTTATTTTTTTATTTATATCTATTACTTACTTCTATTAACTTCATAGGAGTTCCACAGTTAGTACAATATAAATTTATTTTTTCTATTTCTTTATGATGGCGTATTGTAACACATTTTTCTTTTTTTCTTTTTTTGCATTTTTCACATTCATATACATTATGTGCTTCTATCATTTGTACTTCTTCAATATTATTAATTAATAAATTTATAAAATCTTCTATATTATTTAAAGTAATTGGCTCTTTTGTATTTTCATGGAGAATTTCTTTAAATCCTAGCCCAATAAATTCTCCTTTTTTATATGTAAACTTACTGTTATTTTGTTTAATAATTCCTTCCATACAAATCACCTACTTTTAATAATTTCCCCAAATGTTGAATATTCCAGATATAATCTCAAAAACTTTCTATATAAATTTAAAAATATTCTTTTTGTATCCGGTTCCTTACCTATATTATACACTATATTATAATATTTTACAATTTATTTTTCGTCATTTCGTTTAATTTTTTATTTAAATTATTAAATTAAAATATTTTTTATTTACATTTTTTTCATTTGTAATAATATATTCTTTTTTACAAAAAAAATAAAGGTGTAATAGCAAATTAAAGTCTTGCTATTACACCTTTTTAAAAATACAATTTTATAATAAACCTGTCTTTTTAAAAGCTTGTTCTAAATCTCCTATAATATCTTCTATATCTTCAATTCCAACACTAAATCTAAAGAATCCATTATGGAACTCTTCTGGATAAAGATATTGTCTTTCATCATCTTCCCCTAAAAATACAATTAAACTTTCATCATGTCCAAGAGATACAGCAGATGTTATAACTTTTAAATAACTTACAAAACGATTATGAGTATCATGGTCTGCCTTTAATCCAAAAGACAAAACTCCACCATATCCATTAGTCATTTGTGATTTTGCTATTTCATGACCCTTATGAAACTTTAATCCTGGATATGCTACAAAACTTATAAAAGGAAGAGACTCAAGGTATTCTGCCACCTTTTGTGCATTTTCATTATGTTGTTTCATACGAAGAGGTAAAGTTACTGCTCCTCTCATAATAAGCCAAGCATTAAAAGGACTTATAGTTGCTCCTAGGTTAATTTGTGATTGTGCTCTTATTATATCTAAATATTTTGTTTTACCTATAATAGCACCACCCATAGCATCCCCATGACCATTTATATATTTTGTTAAACTTTCAATAGTAAAATCTGCACCTAATTCAATTGGTCTTTGATTATAAGGTGAGGCAAAGGTATTATCTACTGAAAGAAGTGCTCCATTTTCATGGGCTATTTCTGCTATCTTTTTTATATCTGATATCATAAGTGTTGGGTTTCCTGGAGTTTCAATATGAATTAATTTTGTATTTGGTCTTATTGCTTTTTTAACTTCTTCAGGATTTGTTGTATCCACAATTGTTGTTTCAACATGAAATTTATTATTAAACAATTCATTTAATAAACGATATACTGCAATATATGTTACACTTGAAAAAATAACATGGTCTCCAGTTTCTAAAAGTGCAAAAAATAGTCCTGAAAGAGCTGCAACTCCACTAGCTAATACAACACAATCTTCTCCACCTTCTAATGATGCAACTTTTTCTTGCAAGTATTTTTGATTACTTCCACCATTTCTAGTATATAAACTCTTATCTGCACTACTCCAATTTAAATCAGATGGGTCATATGGTAATTCATAACTATTTGCCATTGTAATAGGACGCTTAATTGCTCCAGTTTCACCATCTATATCATTTCCTGTATGTACTGCACGTGTTTGAAATCCATATTCATTTCCATAAATTCTTTTTGACATTTTCCTTCATCCCCTTTATAATTCATACTATACATACCAACTTTCTATGTTTAAATTTATTATACCATTTTTTTCACTTAAGTCAAATTACATTTTTATTTTGATACATTCTTGTCATAATATTCCTGCAAAATTAATATTATAAAATTTACTATTTAATTTTGGTACAAACAAAATAAATTCTTTAGGTACTTCTTGTAATAAAGAGAACTGCTGTGGATTGATATCATTTTTTTCTTTTTCGGCAAGTATTTAAGAAGTCATTAAGTGGTGAGTATAGTGGAAGTGGTAGACCTTTTCATAAATATGTGATATAATCATTCAAATTAGTGCGAAAATTTGAAGTTGGAGGCGACAGTATGCTGACTAAGAAAGAGAAAAGAACATGTCAGATGTTAATATTCGAATACAAAAAGAAATTAAAAAAGTATGTTTCTCACAATACTACATTGTCTGCTGATGATATTGTTCGATAATCCCATCATTGTTCCCATAGATTTAAGTTTTGGACATAATCCCTTCTTAGTATAAAAATCAAGATATTCTACAATAAGCTTATCATCAATTGTCCAATAATATTCTAAATAATTGTATATAGTTTTTACATATGATATTTTTATTTTATTCATATAAAATTCCTTTTTTTCTATTAATAATTTTATACTTTTTCATTAGACCATTCAATATCCCAACCATCAAGAAGCTTCCAATGAAACATATCCTTGAAATCTTCATAACATTCTTCACATATACAACACGATTTATTTATTGGCAAATACCAAAATGAATGTCTAGTATTTTCTACTGGATTCCAACAAAAGATGCATTTTTTAAGTTCTAGCATATGATGAAAAATTTCTTCTCCATCTGTTGGAACTATTTCTTTATTATATAAGTGTTCTACATCATTTAATAATCTCCAATCATCTTTCTCAATCATCATAACAACTCCTAAAAATATAGTTTGTATTATTCTGCATTTATGTAAAATTATTCTTGAATTTTATAATATTTTTGCTCCGAATGTAACCTTACATACATATAACTTACTATTAAAAATTCCAATCCAAAATTAAAATAATTTGCTACATAGTTTACTAACAAAAGTTGTTCTACCTGTAACTAATATATTTTTCATTTTTCCTCCTAATAATTTATTAAAATTATTCAACTCTATTTCTCCTTTCCCCTTTATAAAAGGCCTTAATATTTTCTATTAAATCATTAAATAATCTTTCTCTAGCTTCTATACTTGCCCAAGCTATATGAGGTGTCATAACAATTTTTTCTTTATTTTTAATTTTTAATAATGGGCTATTTTCTGGCATTGGTTCTACTGAAAATACATCAAGGGCTGCTCCTGAAATTATATTTTCATCTATTGCTTTAGCTAAATCCTCTTCCACAACAATTGGTCCTCTACCCATGTTTATAAGAACTGAAGTTTTTTTCATTTTCTTTAAGTTATCATAGTTAAATAAACCTTCAGTATTTTTATTTAAAGGAGAATGTATTGAAATAATATCACTTTCACTTAATAATTCATCTAATTCAACTCTTTTATAATCTGAGTTATTATTTTTACCTGATGTTGAATAATATACAACCTTTGCACCAAAAGCTTCTGCAATTTTAGCTACCCTTTTTCCAATATTTCCAAGGCCTATAATTCCCCAAGTTTTCCCTTCTATATCATTAAAAGGTCTATCTAAATTAGTAAACATTCCTGATTTTGAGTATTCTCCACTTTTAACAAACTCATCATAATAGCCTATTTTGTCATAAAGATGTAAAAGTGTAGCAAAGGTATGTTGTGCTACTGTTGGCGTAGAATATCCTGCAACATTAGTTACTGCTATATTTTTGCTTTTTGCATATTCTACATCAATATTATTAAAGCCTGTTGCAGTTTCACATATTATTTCTAACTTTTCTGCATCTTTTAAATTATCTTTATTTAAAACTACTTTATTAGTTAAAATTATTGATGCATCTTTTATTCTTTCTTCTACATCTTCAGCTTTAGTTTTATCATAAAGAATTACTTCTCCAAATTCTTTTAATTTATCAAAGTCTACATTTCCTAATGTTATTGCATCTAATACTACTATTTTTTTCATAAAAATTTCCTCCTAATTTCATTTCTTATAACAATTATATCATATACAAAAATTTAAAAATTAAAATTTTCTAACTAAATGAGAGGAAATTCTATATATCTTTACAGCTTCTTTTAAATGTAATAATATAATGTTAGTTTACTTTGAAAGGAGATACTTTTATGTTTATTTTAACTTATGAAATGCCACTAAAAGAAGTAGATAGTAAAATTGAACTTCTTCAAATAAATGATATATTTAATACATTTTATGAAAGCCCATTAGAAATTACTACTGATGAAAATGGCTATGGTTATATAGAAAAAGAAGATGATATAGTAAATCTTAAAATAGCTTTTGATGGTGAAGAAAATGAATTACCTAACTTTACTAAAAAGGTAACTGAAATTATGAATGAAAAACCTCTTAATGTATATGAAGAAAATTATACTTATGATAACTTTTCTATTCCTGCAATAGAAATAAATGATGAGTGGATTTTAGCTTCTCCAGAAGAAGAAGTTGAAGAAGGTAAAAAGAAAATTAATTTTATTTCCCAAGGTGCTTTTGGTACTGGACTTCATGAAACTACTCAAGATTTATTAAGGGTTATATTAGAAAAAGATTTTACTAATAAAAGAGTTTTAGATATTGGAACAGGCTCTGGTATTTTATCCCTTGCAACTGCCATTAAAAATGCTTCTGAAGTTGTGGCTGTAGATATTAGAGATGTTAAAGATGAAGTTGAATTAAATGCATCATTAAATAATATTTCTACAATAAAAACACTAGTTGGAGATGCACTTTCTGGAGAAATTACTATAGAAGGTGATTTTGACTGGATTTATATAAACATAGGTGGAGAAGAAACTGAAATGTTTATGCCTTTAATAACTAAACATCTAAAAAAAGATGGTGAATTACTTGTATCTGGACTTGTTCAATGGAGCTTTGATAAAGTTAAAAATATGGTAGAAAGCTATGGCTTTAAAATAATAGAAAAACATGAAACAAATGAATGGTGTACAGCTATTTTTATAAGAGCATAAAATTATATATATAAATTAACTCTTCAAAAATATTTTTTAATTATGTTTTAATATCATATTATATATAGTACTATAGGATATTTTTATTAGGGGGAATTATAATTAATAAAAGATATAAAAATAATTTTGATGATTTAAAAAATAACTGTGAGCATTTTTATAACAAAGGTTTTAAAAAATTTTTAAAATGGCCTATATTTTTGTTTATAAGTCCTGGTAAACTTTGTGTATTGTGCTGTTTTTTTATAACATTATTAGTATGTGGTGTTGGATTTTATGGTTTATTTGTAATTATATTATTGCTATTATTATTTATATTTATTCCTTAAAATATACCTATTTATTATTTTTTAATAAACTTTATTTAAAAATTCCTTGTAATATTTAAACTATTATGTTATCATGAATTTTGCGAGTAAGACGTGCAATCGCTGCTAGCTTTAAGCTAGGAGAGGAAAGTCGGGGCTCCACAGGGCAGGGTGCTGGATAACGTCCAGTCAAGGCGACTTGAAGGATAGTGCAACAGAGATATACCGCCTGTTTTTTCAGGCAAGGGTGGAAAGGCGAGGTAAGAGCTCACCAGCGTGATGGCGACTTCACGGCTATGTAAACCCCACTTGGAGCAAGACCGAATAGAGAAACATTTAAGGAGTGGCCCGTTCCGTTTCTGGGTGCGTCGCTTGAACCTATTGGCAACAATAGGTCTAGATAGATGATTGCTTAATACAGAACCCCGCTTATGGCTTATCTCGTAACTTTGATTATTGCTAGGTTTTATATAGGTAAATTGTTCTTTTTCTTATGTTTTGCCTATATTTTGCCTATGTTAATATAGTTCTTTAATTATGGAAGTAATTTTTTGAGTTGCTTCCATATTCATTTTTTCTGTTACGTGGCTATATATATTTGCTGTTGTTTCCATTAGTGAATGTCCTAATCTTTCTTGTATTATTTTCATATTAACATTTTGTCCTAGTAATATTGTTGCGTTGGTGTGTCTTAAGTCATGCCATCTTATGTTTTTTTCTATTCCATTTTTCTTGCATATTCTTTTTAGTCTTTGTAGAAACCTTGAAGGTATTATGAAGTCACCATTTTCTTTTCTAAAAATCAATTCATTTTTTCTACTTATTTCAGGATTTATATAATATTCTCCATACAATAATTTATTTTCATGTTGCTTTATTTTGTGTTTATTTAGTTTTTGCAATAGCTCTTCTGATATAGGAATTTTTCTATTAGATTTTTCAGTTTTTAATTTTCCTATTACATAATTTTTATCTACTCTCTTCATAGATTTTTCTATTGAAATATATTTTTCTTTAAAGTTTATATTATCCCATGTTAATCCGCAAAGTTCTCCTCTTCTTATTCCAGTTTCTATTGTTATATCTAATGCAAGTTTAAATATATAATCTTCAAATTTTTTCATATCTAAGCTTGAGCATATTAATTTTAATTCATCTATTGTTAAAATATTTGCTTTATATTTATCTCTTTTAGGTTTCTCTACATATTTACATGGATTATTTATTATTATTTGCATTCTTTCTGCTCTATTTAATGCTGTGTTCAATGTCTGATAATATTTTTGTATTGTTGTATTGCTAAGTTTATCTTTTTTTAATTCTCTTATCATTTTATCTATATAAAAAGGTTTTAAGTCACATAGTCTTACATTTCCCATTATAGGGTTTATTCTTTTCTCTATTGCATTTTTGTATTTATAATATGTGTTTTCTGCTCTGTTAGGCTTTATATATCCTTCTAACCATTCATTAAGATAATCTTTTAGTTTTATTTCTTGTGGTCTTTCATATCCTTTGTATTGTCTATTTAATTCTTCATTTAATTTCTTTATAGCTTCTTCTTTAGTGTCCCCTGCAACTCTTTCAATTAGTTTTCCATTTTCATAAAATTGATAATACCATCTCTTTCCTCTTTTTCTTATACTTCCCCTTGGCATAATATCACCTCTAATAATATTCTTTTATTGCTTGTTTTACCTTCCCTATTATTTCTATATTATCTTTTTCTAAGTCATATATTCTAGGTGTATATTCTGGATTGTTTGAACAAGGTATTAAAGTTATTATATTTTTATCTATTGCAACTTTTTTAACTGTTGCTTCATAACCATTAATTCTTATTACTCCTATTTCTCCAGTTTCTATACATGGAGTTTTTTCTATTAGTAACATTGACCCTTCATTAAATTCTAGGTTCATACTATCCCCTTTAACTCTCAATATGAAATATTCTTTATCTCTTTGTATTTGACTTTTTAGCACTGGATAATATCCTAATAGGTTTTCTTCTGCTAGTATTGGTAACCCAGCTCTTATAGTTCCTAGCATTGGTATTATTTTAAAATCATTAATTGTTATTCTTTTTTCATTATTTTCTTCTTTATCATTTAGTAAATAATCAATTGTTACATTGAAATGTTCAGATAATTTTTTTAATGTTTCTCTCCCTGGTGCGGTTCTATCTTTTTCTATCATTCCTAATGTTGATTGTGCTATGCCTATTTCTCTTGCCAGTTTCTGTTGAGTTTCTTTTTTATTCTTTCTTAATTTTTTTATTTTTTCACCTATTGTCATATTTTATCACCTCTTTTCTCAATTTTATCATAATGACTGATAAAAACAATTGTATTCTTTAGTATTTTAAAGGAAATATCATTTATTTAGATATAATTATCTAATATTAAGATATTTGGAATTTGTATTTTATCGTAATTTACGATAAAGTTTAATCATTGAAAGGAGGTAATAATATGAAAATTACACCTATAAGAAAAAGGCGATTAGATTTAAATATAAGCTCTGAATCAATTATTAATTCTTTAGGTATAAGTAAAAGTTTTTTCTATAAGCTTGAACAAGGTTTTTCGCTTCCTAGTATTTATCTTGTTATTAAATTGTCCAAGCTTTATAAATGCTCTACTGATGATATTTTTAAAGATTTTGGATTGCTTGGTGGTGATTAATTTGGAGTTATTTACAGTTAGTGAAGTTTCTAAATTGCTTAAAGTTAATAATACATATGTTTATAAATTAATAAAAACTGGTTATTTAAAAGCTTTAAAGTTGGGTTCTTTAAAAGTTCCAGATAGTGAATTAAAAAGATTTATTGATTTTTCTATTGGTAAAGATTTTAGTGATTTAGATAATATTAAAGATTTATTGTAAAGAACGCTTGTAAGTGGGTTTGATTAAACTTACACATTGTAATTTATAGCTTATTAAAAGGGTAGCAACCTTAATAATTCTTGGAGATGATTATGTGAAAATCGAAGTTAAAAGTGTAGTTTGTGACTATGGAGTTTATCAAGATGGAAAATTAATTTTAATTCTTAATGATAGGAAGAACGCAGAACTTGTAAAAGAAATTCTTGAAAATGATTTGCAACATAAAAGATATAAAGCTGTTTTACTTTTTTAGGGGGTGAAAAATATGATTAAATGTCCTAACCAATATTATAATGGCTATAAACTAGATGTTAGTGTTAATGAATACTGTATCATTGTACAAGCGTTAAAGGAATATTTAGAATCTGTAAATGAAACTATTTCATTTTGTGAAGAGTTTTCTAAAAATCATCCTGATGATAAAGAAAGTTTTGATAGTCTTTCTTATTTTATAAATAAGAAGAAAATTATTAAAAGCATTATTGATGATTAGGAGGTCTTAATATGATTTGGCTTGTTGGAATTCCTTATTTAGTTCTTATGTTTCTTTTGTGTTTTTGTGAAGAATCTGAATTTGATTTTGGCTTTTCTAATCTTTTTATTACTTTAGAAATTGTATTTATTTTAGCTTTGAATTTTTTTATCTTATTTAGTTAGGTGGTGTTATTTATGGATAATAAAGAATGTCCGTTTTTATGCGTATTAATTAAGTATTGTAATTTAGATAAGAAATGTATTGATTGTAATTATTTTTGCCAATGCTCTTATTGTTCTTATTCTGATAATTGTATATTTAACAGAAATAAAGAATAGTTAATTTTTTATTGCTCTTTGAAAATTTAATATAGTCCCTTTGGAGGTGATTTTATGGCTTATAAATTAAGAGTTAGAGATACTATAGATAATTTAGAGTTGTTTGTTGATTTTCTTAAATTCCTTGAAGATGAGCATTATTTAGTTATAAATTCTATTAGTTCTTTTTATCCAGATAATAATAGTTTATATGCTAGGTGTTATATTGAGTTACAGCATTTTAAGAAAGGTAGGTTTAACTATGAGTAAAACAACTTTTTGTATTTGTATGATTTTAATGCTTGTTTCTTCTTTTTGTGCTTTATATTTTTCTAAAAAGCTTGATGATTCTTATAGTTTTAAAAGTTATTTAGAAGAATTTTCTTTGTTAGATTTAATATTTTTAATTCTAGGCTTTGGTCTTATGTCAATATCTTGGACACAAAAAGTCAAACTTTTTTATGCTGTACTTCTAGCTAATAATTCACATTGTTCTGGAGTCATGTAATTAATAGAAGAGTGCAGCCTTCTTCTGTTATACCAACCTTCAATATACTTAAATATAGCAATATTAGCTTCTTCGAAGGTTCGGTATTTATTTCTATAAATTTCTTCCTTCTTTATTGATGAATGGAAAGATTCTATACAAGCATTATCATATGGGCAACCTTTTTTGCTAAATGATTGTATAACATTAAATTTTTTACAAAGTTCTTTTAAATCATTACTTGTATATTGAGATCCTA
>OBYZ01001046.1_pt1 | contig 14058 bp, 17 predicted proteins | sample 1501501 | NCBI WGS metagenome assembly OBYZ01 (sample SAMEA2580213, study PRJEB22360) | human gut metagenome | biome: human gut; feature: human-associated habitat; material: faeces | place: Denmark | collected 2008/2010
ACGGGAGAAGGCGGAGAGAATCCGCCGGAGGAGAGCGCCCGGACGATTTGAGCGGGCGGCAGGGGCCGTCCAAAGGAGGGATAGAGCGGAATGGAGCATGCGGTAGAGGGCCTCGGCAGCCCCGCGCTGGGACGGGGCCATACATACAGCACCGGGAAACAGACCTCTTCCGGCTTTGGAGCAGTGCTTCAGCAGGAGCTGGCCCGGGCAGATGAGCGGCAGATCGCCTTTTCCAAGCACGCCATCGCGCGGGCGGTGGAGCGCGGGATCGCAGTGACACCCGCCCTTCTGGACCGGCTGACCGACTCCGTAGAGCGGGCGCAGGCCAAGGGAGCGACGAATATCCTGGCGCTGGACCAGAGCCTCGCCTTTATCATCAATGTCCCCCACAACCGGGTGATTACCACCCTGTCCCAGGACGAGATGAAGGAGAATATCTTTACCAACATTGACGGCGCCGTGATCCTGTGAATCACAGAGGGCAGGACCGAAAGGATGTCCTGGGGGAGGCCGGATGGGCCGTCCCCCGGCGGTGCCGGAGAAATGTCAATGAATCAGAGCACGCAAAGGAGAGCGAATCCAAATGGCTTTGACAGGAGCAATGAGTGCCGGTATTTCCGGCCTGAAGGCCCACATGGATGCACTGAACGTAGTGGGCAACAACGTAGCAAACGTGAATACCCAGGGCTACAAGCCCGGCCGGGTGACGTTTATGGAGAGTATTTACAGCACCCAGTCCGCCGGCTCCGCCGGAACAGCTACGGTGGGCGGCACCAACCCCCGGCAGACCGGCTATGGTGTGGGCATCGGCACCATCGACCTGGATATGAGCAGTCAGAGTCTGGACTCCACCGGACGGGGGATGGACTGCGCCATTCAGGGCGACGGCTTTTTCCTGGTGGGAGATAAGACCCACGATATCGACAGCATGGACGCCCTCAAGGGACTAACCCTGACCCGGGTGGGCAACTTTGAGTTCCGGGACGGCTATTTGACGGACGGACAGGGCAATGTGGTCTATGGATTTATCACGCGGTCCAACGGGGATGATCCCGGAACCACGCCGGGAGATAAGCCCAGCACTGACTTGGTTCCCATCCGCCTTCCTATGAAGTCTACCGACCCGAACAGCAAGGGCGACGCGGTTTATGTGGGTGTGGATAATCAAACTGGTGCGAATGTATATCCAGACAATGACCCGGCTGCCACAGTGGACGGCTTTGTAGATCTGGAGAACATCAGCATCGACAAGAACGGTAAGATCACTGGCACCAACAAGGACACCGGCGACCCGGTGGTGGTGGGCTACATCGCCCTGGGCAGTGTGGAAAACCTCAATGGCGTGCTTCATACCGAGGGCCCCTACTATACGGCGGGCGATGCCGCTGGGGATATCCGGGGGGGGAGCCCTGGAAACTCCGTCACCGGAAACCTGAGAAATGACAAGATCACGGACGGAAACAACGTGGTTGACCCCGATTCCGCACTGGCTGAGGGCAGCGGCGCCACACTGATGACCGGCTTCCTGGAGGCCTCCGGCACGGATCTGGCCACCGAGTTTGCCAACATGATTATTTACCAGCGGGGCTATCAGGCAAATACCCGCATTGTTACGGTGACCGACACCATGCTGGAAGAGCTGGTCAACATGAAGCGCTAAGAAATGGAATTGCCGATCTCCCCCACGCCGCCAGGCGTGGGGGGATTGGGCAGGGGAGGGCGGCACGATGATTGAACTGAGAAAAATGAACAATGAGCGTTTTTTGCTCAACCACAACCAAATTGAGTGCATTGAGCTGATTCCAGAGAGCAAAATCGTCATGATGAATCACGACTATTACATCGTACGGGACACGGTCGAGGAAATCATCGAGAAGATCGCAAAGTATAACGCCAAGGTACAGGACATTCACCGCGAGATAGCCGTCGTGGAGCGGTATAAAGAGTGATGTGTCTGCTCTGCATCTTCGTGCGGGAGGAGAACCAAAGATGAACATTGTTTATTTGCTCGGCATTGTCCTGGCGTTCGTATTTGTAATATTCGGAATTACCTTCGATCCCGGCGGGACCGGAGGGCTCATGGTCGGTCCGTTCAATCTGGATACACTGATCAATTTTGTAGATCCCACCAGTATCCTGATCGTACTTGGCGGTACGCTTGCGGTGGTGGTGGCCTGCTACCCCAAGCTGGCCAAGTCCTTCCCCAAGCACTTCAAAATCATGCTCCGGCTGGACGCGTTCAATCCGGAACAATATGTGGAGAAGCTGACCGAGCTGGCGCAGATTGCCCGAAAGAACGGCCTGCTTGCCTTGGAGGAGAAGGCCAAGGAGCAGGAGGACCCCTTCTTTCAGCAGGCAATCATGCTCATTGTAGACGCCAACGACCCGGACCGGGTGCGCAACATTCTGGAAAATGATATCGAGCAGACCTCGGAGCGCCATCAGGAGGTCATCGCCATGTATGAACGGGGCTCCAACGCGGCCCCGGCCTTCGGTATGATCGGTACCCTGATCGGACTGATCAACATGCTGAAGAATCTCTCCGACTCCGACATGGAGACCCTTGGTCCCAGTATGTCGGTGGCGCTGATCACGACCTTTTATGGTTCGCTGTTGGCGCATGTCCTGTTCAACCCCATCGCGTCGAACCTGACGGCCCGGGACGAAGAGGAGATCCTTTGCCGTCAGATTATCGTGGAAGGCATCATGGCGATCCAGTCGGGCGAGAACCCCAAATTCCTTCGGGAGCGCCTGATGACCTTTATGAACCAAAAACTCCGGGAAGGCGGAGAATCCGGCGGCGGCACCGGAGAGAAAAAAGAGCGGAAGCGCCGCAAGGAGAAATAAGCCGCGGCTTGCTTCAGGGAGGCGGTACCCACGATGAAAAAGAAAAAAAGCGGCGGCGGCGGTGCCAACTGGATGGATACCTACGGCGATATGGTGACCTTATTGCTGTGCTTTTTTGTCATGCTCTACTCCATGTCTACCCTGGACAAGGAAAAGTGGATTGCGCTCGTACAGTCCTTTAACCCCACCGAGGAGGTGACGGAAACCCAGCCCCCCTCCGCGTCCGGGGGTGAGGGAACCGGAACCCAGGAGGATATCGACCAGGACATGGAGGAGCTCTACCAGGCGATGCAGGACTATGTCCAACAGGCTGGAATGGCCAATCAGGTGACCCTGGGCGAAGGAAACGGCTACGTCTTTATCTCCTTTGACGACACCGTGTTTTTTAGTGGAGACAGCTACGAACTGCGGGATGAGGGCAAGGTTGTATTGGACGAAGTCTCCCAGATTATTTCAGAGGTCAGCAGCTCCATCGACGAGATCCGTGTCCTGGGTCATACCGCCCAGGCCGTGCCCGGCCAGGTGAACAACGTCACGGCGGACCGCTTCCTGGCCTCCAACCGTGCCACAGTGGTTACTATTTACCTACAGGAAAAAGACATAATTGACCCGGCCCGGCTGGTCAGCGTGGGCTATGGCGAGTGGCGTCCTGTGTCCAGCAACGACACCTCTGCGGGGCGTGCGGAAAACCGGCGTGTGGAACTGATTGTCACAGGGCTGGACCTGGACGACGAGGCCGGAGATAACATTACACAATATTATACCATGCGGGAAAGTACCGGTACTTCTGCCAATCCTTGAGTGTGCAGGGAGACGGGGGGAAGGCCCAAACTCTGCCGAGGAGGGATGAAGATGGCGGAAGTTTTATCTCAGAGCCAAATTGACGCTCTGCTGAACGCGGCCCGTAACGGCGAGATGGATTTGGCCGCGAAGGCAGAGAGCAGTTCCGAGAAAAAATACCGTAAATATGATTTCTACAGCCCAAGGAAGTTTACCAAAGACCGGCTTAAAATGCTCAGCGGAGTCTTTGAAAATTACACCAGGATCATTAACTCCAGAATCAACGGACTGCTGCATACCACCTGTGAGATAGAGGTGGAATCCGTGGAAGAGCAGCGCTATTACGAGTTTTCCAACGCGCTGTTGGAGGGGGACGTGTTGGCCCTGGCAGATGTAGCGCTGGAGGGGCAGGTACAGCCGGACGAGACGCCGGTGCTGTTCCACTTTTCCACTACGCTGATGCTGAGCATGATGGACCGCCTGATGGGCGGCGACGGAGATGTGGACAGCCGACTCCCCGCCGGCTACAATTTCACCAATTTGGAGCTGAGGCTCTATGAAAGCATTGTAAAAGACCTGATTTCCGTTCTGGGCGGAAGCTGGGAGAATTATATCGCGTTGGATTTCAAGCTGCGCAGAGTGGAGACGAATCCGACTCTGGTACAGCTCATTGGCCTGGATGAGACGGTTGTTATTGTTGGGATCAATATCCGCTTTCCAAACTGCTCCGGCCGTGTTGATGTCTGCCTGCCCGGAATGATGCTGACCAATATTTTTTCCAGAATTGTGTCATTAAATCAGGCAGGACACGGGAGTGGGGAGGACAACTCGGATGAAATCATGGATATACTGCGGGATTCCACGCTGGAGATCACGGCCGAGCTGGGCCGTACCGAGGTAAAGCTGCAAGATGCCTATTTCCTCAATATAGGTGATGTCATTGACCTGGGACATCCGAAGGACGAGCCCATCTATCTGTATATTGGAGGAAAGCCATGGTTTGGTGGGAAGCTGGGTGTGCAGAACAACTCCATGGCAGTGAAGATTGGGGAAAACTACTATAACGAGGGAAGAAGGGACGAATAAGCGACATGGCGCAGAATATATTTAGCGCGATGGAATTGGACGCCATCGGCGAAATGATGAACATCAGTCTGGGCTCTTCTGCCACTGCGGTTTCCAACCTGCTGGATCACCGCGTTGATATTACGACGCCGAAGGTTACAGTGGTACCCATCAGTGAGTTTACCCTGGGTGAGCTGGAGCCCGCCATCGGAGTGGAAATCAAGTATGTCTCCGGTCTGGAAGGCAGCAATATTATGCTGCTGAAGCGGAGCGATGTGAAGGCAATTGTAGAGCTGCTGATGGGAACCGAGATCCCAGAGGAGGAGTTCGAGCTCAATGAGCTGACGATCAGTGCGGTGTGCGAGCTGATGAACCAGATGATGGGTGCGGCCTCCACTGCTCTGTCCGATTTTCTGGGGCGTCCGGTCAATATCTCAACGCCCCAGTCTTTCTCGCTGGATGATTTGGAGGAGATCAAAAGGGAGCGCTTCCACAGCGAAACCGGGATGCTGGTGGCGGTGCACTTTATCCTGGAAATAGAGGGCGTCCTCAAGAGTGAGTTTGTCAATATCATGTCCGTGGAGCTGGCCCGGGAGCTGCTGGCTGGCTTTGGGATGGGCATTCAGGACACCGGGGAAGCAGAGGCGGGGGCCACCCCAGCGGCACAGCCCGCACAGCCGGAGCCCTCCTCCGGCGCAGGCGGGAAGCTGAGCCAGGAAGAAATTGAGCGTCTGATGGGCGGCGGTGTTTCCACACCGGCTCCAGAGCCTGCCGCGGCTCCGTCTTCCAGCGGAAAGATGAGTCAGGAGGAGATCGAACGGCTGATGGGCAGCATGTCCGCAGCCCCGGCGCCGGAGCCAGCTCCCCATCCGGCCCAGGCCTATCAGGCCGCCTCCCCCCAGCCGGTTTATCAGCAGCCTGTGTATCAGCCCCCGGTGCAGGAGCCGCGGGTCATTAACAGCAAGCCGGTCGCGCTGCCCAATTTCGCTGCGGCGGAATCGCTGGGAGCCGAACAGAAGGAAAACCTGGAGCTGATTATGTCCGTACCCCTGGAGGTGTCGGTAGAGATTGGCCGGACCCGCCGGAAGGTAGAGGATATTTTAACCTTCTCCAAGGGCTCACTGGTTGTTCTGGACAAGCTGGCTGGAGACCAGGTGGATGTCTTTGTGAACGGCCTGTGCATTGCGCGGGGAGACGTAGTGGTTATCGACGATAACTTCGGCGTGCGTATCACAGAGGTACTCCAGAAGCCGGAACTGTGGAGCCTGACAAACTTCAAGTGAGACTGAAATAAAAAAGGGGATTAAGAACATGGCTAAGATTCTGATTGTTGACGACGCAGCCTTCATGCGGAAGGTGATCCGGGACACGCTGACCAAGAATGGCTTTACCGACCTGCACGAGGCGGTGGACGGCAAGGATGCTGTGGAAAAGTATTTTGAACTCCAGCCGGATTTGGTCCTGATGGACATCACCATGCCGAACATGGACGGACTGGAGGCGCTGAAGGCCATCCGCGCCAAGGACAACAAGGCCAATGTGGTGATGTGCTCCGCCATGGGCCAGGAGGCCATGGTAGTCGAGGCGGTACAGGCCGGCATCAAGGATTTTATCGTCAAGCCCTTCAAGGAGGACCGCCTGATGAAAACGGTCAATTCCATCCTGGGGAATCCCTGACGGGAGCGGGCCAATGCCGGAAGTGCTTTGGACCATCTGTGCAATTCTGGGCGTCCTGGTGCTGGCCTATCTGTTTACCCGCTATGTTGCCGGACGGGGACAGGGCGGCGGTCCAAGCCGCCTGGGAAAGCGGATGCTTACAATTTTGGACCAGGTGGCGGTGGGAAAGGATCAAAGGCTCCTCCTGGTCCGCGCGGGCGAAACGTATTATTTCCTGGGGGTGACTCAGGGGAGCATCACCTGTCTGGAAAAGCTCACTGCCGAGGAGGCCGAGGCCTGGATGGGCGGCGCAGACGGCGCCGCCGCGCCCCAGATGGGGTTCCAGGAAGCGCTGCACAGCGTGCTGGAGCAGCGGAAACAACAGAGGAGGCCATAACCGGTGGATGCGCTGATCAATGTAAATGGCGAGAACGTACAGACCCTTCAGATCCTGTTTCTGACCACCCTGTTGACCCTGCTGCCCTCCGCAGTTGTGATGATGACCTCCTTTACCAGGTACATTATCTCCTTCTCCTTTCTGCGCTCGGCCATGGGGCTGCAACAGAATCCGCCTAATATGGTCCTCGTGGGCATCGCCCTGTTTCTCACGCTGTTTACCATGTCTCCGGTCATCAGTGAGATCCAGACCACCGCATACGAGCCATATATTGCGGAGGAGATTACCCAGGAGGAATTTTTGCAGCGGGCGGAGAAACCCCTGAAGGAGTTTATGGCAGGCCAGGTGGAGGAGAGCTCGCTCAAGCTCTACTGCGATCTGGCAGGACTGGATACGCCGTCTGCGGCATCGGCCGCGGAGCTGCCGCTGCGGGTTTTGGTTCCGGCCTTTATGACAAGTGAGCTGAAGCATGCCTTCCTGATTGGATTTTACCTGTACATCCCGTTTGTCCTGATTGATGTAATCGTGGCCTCCACGCTGATGTCCATGGGCATGATTATGCTTCCGCCCAGTATGATCTCCATGCCGTTCAAGCTGCTGCTGTTTATCGCCCTGAATGGGTGGGAGCTGCTGTTCTCGACCCTGGTGCAGAGCTTCCGATAGGAGAATCCGAATATGGAAGTAGTTGACATTTTGCGGGAAGGGGTGGGCGTCGCGCTTCGGATTGGCGCACCGCTCCTGATTCTGAGCATGCTGGTCGGTATTCTGGTCGCCATTTTTCAGGCGGTAACCCAGATCCATGAGCAGTCCCTCTCGTTTATCCTCAAGATGATCGTGGTGGTGGCTGTACTTCTGGTGGGCGGTGGATGGATGCTGGAGACGCTGCTGGATTTCAGCCGGTATCTGTTTACGCTGATGTAAGGGTGTGGGACATGGTCGATTGGGCACAGCTCTATCTCTTTGAACTGATTTTTATGCGCATGTCGGGCTTTCTCCTGTTTAACCCGCTGCTGGGACGCTCCAATCTCCCGGCCATGGTCAAGACCGGTATGGCGCTGGTGCTCTCCATTCTGGTTTTTGGGACGGCCGGGACGGGGGTGCCGCAGCCGGATACCCTGGTGGAGCTGGCGTTTCGCCTTCTGCTGGAGCTGGGAATCGGCCTGGTTCTGGGATTCGTAATGCGGGTGGTGTTTTCCGTTGTCCAGATCGGCGGAGAGGTGATCGACACACAGATGGGTATGACAATGGCGCAGATCTACGACGCCAGCAGCCAGGCCAACCTGTCGGTGACTGCATCACTGCTCAATATCCTGCTGATTCTGGACTTCTTTGCGGAGAATGGACACTATACCCTGATGCGCCTGCTGACCACCTCCGGTGAGCTGGTTCCCTATGGCGCTGCCGCCCTTGGCGATGGAGTCTACGCCTATGTCATTGAGCTGTTTCTCGCCTGTATGCTCCTGGCGGTAAAGCTGGCTATGCCGATCCTGGCAGCGGAGCTGCTGGGAGAGGTAGGCATGGGGGTGCTGATGAAGGCGGTCCCGCAAATCAACGCCTTTGTCATCAATATCGAGCTGAAGGTGATCATCGGGCTGCTTTTGTTCTTTCTGCTCTTGACGCCGATCAACGAATTCCTGCTGGAGCTGGAGAGCGGCATGCTCTCGGAGCTGGGGCGGATACTGCGCCTGATAGGGGGAGCGTGAGAAGGCTTTGGCAGACAGTTCAAAAACCGAAAAAGCAACCCCTAAAAAGCGGAGAGACGAGCGAAAAAAGGGTAATGTCTTTTTCAGCAACGATGCAGTTTCCGTGGCGGTGCTGCTGGCCAGCTTTTTTGTACTCAAGCTGACTGCCACGCCAATGGTGGAGCAGATTTACCGCTTTTTGCAGTACGCTATGGGGCTTGTGGCCGGCGCGGCGCACACTGGATTGCAGGACAACCTGAGCGGCCTGGTGCTGGAGATGCTGAAGACCTTTCTGTTTGCGGCGGGACCGCTGCTGGCCACTACGGCGGTGGTAGCGGTGGCGGCGACCTTTTTCCAGACCAAGCTGTTGGTTTCCGGGGAGGCGCTGAAGCCGAAGTTCAGCCGGATTAACCCCCTGCAGGGGATCAAGCGCCTGTTTTCACTGCGCAGCGTCATTGAGGCGCTGAAGGGGATTTTAAAGATAACGGTTCTGCTGTTCCTGATCTATCAGTTCCTGGTGGGAATTGTAGATACCTTTACGAAATATCTCCACACCGATCTGGCCGTTGCCTGCGCCCATCTGGTGGATGAGGGCTTCCAGATGGTGATGCAGATCGCCATAGCCTTTGTGGTGCTGGCCGGCGCGGACGTGTTTTACCAGTGGTGGGACTATGAGCGGCAGTTGCGCATGTCCAAACAGGAGATCAAAGAGGAATACAAACAGATGGAAGGCGATCCCCAGGTCAAGGGAAAGATCAAAGAAGTGCAGCGCAGGATGGCCCAATCCCGTATGATGCAGCAGGTGCCAAAGGCAGATGTGGTTATCCGAAACCCGACGCACTTTGCAGTGGCGCTGCGCTACCGCCCTGAGACGGATGGGGCGCCCATTGTCCTGGCAAAGGGACAGGACGAGCTGGCCGGACGCATTGTGCGCAAGGCGGAGGAGCATCACATTGCCATTATTGAAAATGTACCGCTGGCCAGGGCGCTGTATGCCACGGCGGAGCTGAATCGGGAGATCCCGCCGGAGCTGTATAACGCCGTGGCGGAGGTGCTGGTGTACCTCTACCGCATGGATGAAAAGCTGAAGTAGCGGCGAGAAAGTAGGAGCCTTGGAGAGTTATGAGACGGATACTGAACAACTCCATATCGCTGCTGGTCGTGATCATCGTTCTCTTTCTGGTGGTGCCGCTGCCCAAGCAGGCGCTGGACATCCTGATTGTACTGAACATTGCCATTTCCATCATGATTCTGATGATCACCATGAGCATCTCGGAGGCGCTGGAGTTCTCTATCTTCCCCTCCCTGCTGCTGATAACGACCCTGTTCCGCCTGGGCCTCAACGTATCCTCCACACGCCTGATCCTCTCCGAGGGCGGCGATGCGGGTATGGTAATCAAATCCTTCGGTACGCTGATTACCCAGGGGAATATTGTCATCGGAATTTTGATTTTCTTAATCATTGTACTGGTGCAATTTATTGTGATCACCAAAGGAGCGGAGCGCGTCTCCGAGGTGGCCGCCCGCTTCACGCTGGACGCCATGCCCGGAAAGCAGATGGCCATCGACGCGGATTTGAGCTCCGGCCTTATTGACGAGAAGGAAGCCCGGCTGCGGCGTTATAAGATCCAGAAGGAGGCCGACTTCTACGGCGCCATGGACGGCGCAACCAAGATCGTCAAGGGCGACGCCGTCATGTCGCTGATTATTACGGTCATCAACTTTGTGGCAGGCTTAATTATCGGCATCGTGCAGGGCGGCGGAGATCTGGCTACGGTTTTGAACCAGTATTCCATCGCCACCATCGGCGACGGTCTGGTGTCCCAGCTCCCGGCCCTGATGATCTCCACCGCTACCGGTATGATCGTCACCCGTTCCGTGTCGGACGGCAGCCTGAACAGCGACGTGCTGGGACAGTTTAAGGCCCAGCCCAGGGCGATCCTGGCCACCGGCATTATTTTAGCGCTGCTGGGGCTGGTGCCCGGCGCTCCCACGGCGCCGCTCCTGCTGGTGGGCTGCGGCCTGGGTATTGGCGGCTTCTTGAGCGACCGGAAGCTCACTGAGCAGAAGGCACTGGAGGAACAGCCCGCCCCGGAGGCGGCAGCCACCCCGGAGCTTCAGGCGGCCAGCGAAACCGACTACTTCAAGGACATCAACAATGTCTATTCCCTCCTGGCGGTGGAGCCGATCGAGATGGAATTCGGCTACAGCCTGATCCCGTTGGTGGATGAGAAAAGCGGCGGCAAGCTGATCAGCCGCATTGTGATATTCCGCCGGCAGTATGCCCAGGATATGGGCTTTGTCATCCCCTCTATCCGCCTCCACGACGGTGCGGCGCTGGGAACCAACCAGTATGTGATCAAAATCCGGGGGGAGGAGGTGGCCCGGGGAGAGATTCTGGTGGACTATTATCTGGCACTGGAGCCGTCCAATCCGGCGGGGACGATTGACGGGATTGAGACGGTGGAGCCGGCCTACGGCATCCCCTCCCGCTGGATTTTGCCGGAGAACAAGGAAATGGCGGAGATCTACGGGTATACGGTTATCACACCCCTGACCGTTATGCTTACCCACCTGTCGGAGACGATCAAAAAGCATGCCTATGAGCTGCTCAACCGCTCGGAGACCTTGCAGCTTGTGGAGAATCTGAAAAAGACGGAGCCGGAGCTGGTGGCCGATGTGATCCCCAACGTCATCTCCTACGCCAACCTGGAAAAGATCCTGCGCAGCCTGCTGCGGGAGGGCATCCCCATCCGGGATCTGGCGGCCATTCTGGAGGCGGTGGTGGAGGCCAGTACCACGACCCATGATATCGACATGATCACCGAACAGGTGCGCGGTGCATTGGGACGGACCATTACCCGGAAGTTCTGCGAAAATGGGCAGCTTCGGGTAGTGACGCTGGACGCGGAGCTGGAAAAGAAGGTACTGGCCGCCCTGACCAAGAACGAGCACGGCGTCTATCTGGCGCTCAGCCCTGATATTGTGCAGCAGATCGTACAGCAGGTGGGAGAGCTGCGGAAGAAATTTGAGGAGCTCCCCCAAACGCCCATTCTGCTGACCAGCCAGATTATCCGTGTCTATCTCAGCCGTATGCTCGCCACATTCTATCCCGACATCTATGTGCTCTCCTTTAATGAAATCACGAGCAATGTGCAGATACAGGCCATTGGCAACATTACACTTCAGCCGCAGGAAAAGCGTGCATAGAGATGGGGAAGGGTATCTGCATGAATAAGTTAAAACAGATGGAAACGGCCCTATCCCCCGGCGGAGGTCAGCAGGCGGTCGACCAGATGGACAATCAGACCCTTCTGCTGCGCTACAAGGAGACGGGGGATATGGAGCTGAAGTGGGCCCTGGTGCTGCGGTATACCGATCTGGTACGCCGGATTGCGATTCAGACCTGCGGGCTGTTCAGCGGGTTTACCCAGTTGGATGATGTGATCCATGAGGGAATTTTGGTTCTGCTCAGCGCTGTGGACAAGTATGACCCCGAAAAGGAGGTCAAGTTCGAGGCGTACATCGCAAAGCGGCTGCGGGGAATGGTGATCGACCTGGTACGCAAGCAGGACTGGATTCCGCGGAGGGTCCGGCAGAAGGCCACCCGGCTGAAGCGGGCGGCTGAGGAGCTGTCCATAGAGCTGGGCCATACCCCCAGCGATCAGGAGATGGCAGACTACCTGAAGCTCAGCCAGAAGGACTATGAGGAGCTCCTCTCTGAAACGGCGTTTTCCAACCTGATGTCTTTCGAGGTGCTTTTGGACACCTATGGGAATGTAACCGGCAAGGCACTGTCCGGCAATCCGCCGGAGGATGCTTATCAGCAAAAGGAGCTGCACGAGGTGCTGCGCCGGGGAATCGCCTCCCTGCGGGAGAATGAGCGGCTGGTGGTCTCCCTGTATTATGAAAAAGAGCTGACCATGAAGGAGATTGCACAGGTCCTTGGGGTCAGCGCGCCGCGTATTTCACAAATCCATAACCGGGCCATTCAGCGGCTCCAGGCCTACATGAAGCAGTACATAGGAGCGTAGTACACAGCAGAAGGGAGAAGGCCATATGACAAAAGGGTTTTACAACCTGACCTCCGGCATCCTGTCCCAGAGCCGCCGGCTGGACACGGTTGCCAACAACATGACGAATCTCTCCACCTCCGGGTATAAGGCGGAGCAGTATACGGACAGCACCTTCCAGGAAGTGCTGATCAGCCGGGTAGGTAATAAGGACAAAAGCAGCCCCACCGTGATCGGTGAGGAGAGCTATATCCTGGCTCCCAGTCAGCTCTATGTGGACTATAGCCAGGGAAGCCTGGAGGAGACGGGGCTGACGCTCGACTTCGCCATCGAAGGGGATGGCTTTTTCGCCATCCAGACGGCTCAGGGCGTCGAGTACACCCGCAGCGGCAGCTTTTCTCTGGATGGGGAGGGCTATCTTTGCCTGCCCGCCCATGGGCGGGTCCTGGGGGCGGATGGACAACCGGTCTATCTGGCCACCGACCGTATCCGGGCCGATCAGGCAGGGAACCTCTATACAGAGGGCGGCGGCTATGTGGGCCGGCTGGGCCTGTATGCCTTTGCGGACAACGGGCTGCTGGAGAAAAATGAGAGCGGCCTGTTCGGTGCGAATGGGCAGGCGCCGGCTCCCTCCCAGGCAAAGCTCCACTGGAAATGGGTGGAGAATGCCAACGTGGACATGCTCCAGGAGATGAGCGATATGATGACGGCCCAGCGGGCGCTTCAGAGCGCCGCACAGGTGCTGAAGCTCTATGACGGCGTGCTGACCAAGGCGACAACAGAGCTGGGACGCTTATAAGCAGAGGAGGAGAACGATGCTTCAGGCTTTTTATACCGCCACGGTGGGCGCGCAGCAGCAAATGGAGCGCATGGGAGTCCAGGGCAATAATATGGCCAACGCGAACACCTTTGGATTCCGGGCGGAGAAGCCCGCCTTTGAGGCTCTGATGTACCGGATGGTAGACGGTATCGACGGCCAGCAGCTCCCCAAGGGCAGCGGTACCCGCATGGTGTCCACCATCACGGATTTCCGCTCCGCAGCGCTGGAGGAGACGGGGCGCAAGCAGGATTACGCCATTGTGGGCGACGGCTTTTTCGCCCTGTATGACCCGGATACCGGAGAGATTTCCTACACCCGGGACGGCTCCTTCGCCCTGTCCTCGTTTCAGCAGACAAAGGAGGACGGAACAACGGATACGCTTTACTATCTGGCGGATGGAGAGGGCCGGCAGGTTCTGGACACCAACGGCTATCCCATTGTGGTGACGGACGCGGAGGCGCGCCAGCCTGTGGGCGTGTTTACCATTCAATACCTGGACGGCCTTCAGCATGTGGGCAGCGGCCGGTTTGTGACCACGGAGAAAAACGGTGCGGTGTGGATGAGCCCCTCGGAGGTGCGCCAGGGCTATCTGGAGAGCTCCAATGTGGACTTGGCTTCTGAGATGGGAAAGGTGATTGAGGCCCAGCGGACTTACAGCTATGTCCTGCGCATGATGCAGACAGCGGACGAAATCGAGACGACGGTCAACAACCTGACAAACGGATAGGCAGGGAAAATACGTGAAAAATTTTAATGAACTCAGCGGCCTGGAACTGGATACGCTCCGGGAGATCGGCA
>OBYZ01001050.1_pt1 | contig 14028 bp, 9 predicted proteins | sample 1501501 | NCBI WGS metagenome assembly OBYZ01 (sample SAMEA2580213, study PRJEB22360) | human gut metagenome | biome: human gut; feature: human-associated habitat; material: faeces | place: Denmark | collected 2008/2010
GTACAGGAATGGCCGCGCCGGCCCGCCCCCCCCCCCCTGCCACTGATCGGTAAAAACCGCTGGGCGCGGGTCGAACATCCAATCGGCCCGCGCCCTTTTTTAGAATGAAAAAAGTTAGCTTTGGATAACACTGGAAGCGGCTTACATTATTATAGAAGAGAGTGATACTATGGAACTGACAGCAGCCCATCTGCGGTATCTCCTGGCCATCTATGAGGTCTCCCAGACGCATCTGGATATCTGCTCCCGCAGCATTGCCGAAAAGCTGAACGTGACTAAGCCCAGCGTGGTGCGCATTATGAACCTGCTGATGGATCGGGGCATGATCGTGAAGGAACACTACGGCAAGATCTATCTGACCGATCGGGGCATCTTTGTGGCAAAGGCGGTCAGGGCTCAACTGGAAACGGTGCTGACGCATTTTCCGCCTGTGCGCATCGACATGACCGAGGAGGAACGCTATAATGCCGCTTTGGCCCTGACTTCGGCCCTGCCCGAACGGGCTTTTACCGGCGAATATGACCGCCTGTTCGGCCCGGATGAATCTGAAAAGGAGAACGCTTCGTGATCAACAAGAAACTGCTTTCCTTCGATCGGAAGGCCCTGCACTATGTGGGGCTGAACGTGCTGTTCCAGTGGCTGGGGATGCTGTGCAATGTGGTGCTGGTGATGACGGTATCCCGCCTCATCGGCGGCGTGTTTGCGGGCAGCCTGACCGGCAATGCCCTCTGGCAGGGGATGCTGCTCTGCCTGCTGACTGTGCCGGTGCGCTATGGCCTTACCCTCTGCGCCTCCGATATGAGCGACCGGGCTTCCAAGGATGTCAAGCGCACCCTGCGCAGCAGCATCTATGCAAAGCTCACCCGGCTGGGGGCCGGTTACAGCGAGACGGTGGCCACCAGTGAAGCCGTGATGCTGGCCAGCGAGGGTGTGGAGCAGATCGACACCTACTTTGCAAAGTATCTGCCCCAGCTGTTTTACAGCCTGCTGGCCCCGGTGACCCTGTTTGTGCTGCTGGTGGGCGTGCACGCGCGCTCGGCCATCCTCCTGCTGTGCTGTGTGCCGCTCATCCCCCTGTCCATTGTGGCGGTGCAGAAGTTCGCCAAGAAGCTGCTGGCGAACTACTGGGGCGAGTACACCACCCTGGGCGACAGCTTTCTGGAGAATATCCAGGGCCTGACCACCCTGAAGATCTATCAGGCAGACGGCTGGAAGCACGAGGAGATGAATGCCCAGGCCGAGCGGTTCCGCAAGATCACGATGAAGGTGCTGACCATGCAGCTGAACAGCGTGACCCTGATGGACCTGATGGCCTACGGCGGTGCGGGTCTGGGCATCATCAGCGCGGCATCGGCCTTTGCCAAGGGCCAGCTCAGCCTGACCAGCGCCCTGACCATTCTCCTGCTGGCGGCGGATTTCTTCCTGCCCCTGCGCCTGTTGGGCAGCTACTTCCACATTGCCATGAATGGAGCGGCTTCGGCTGAGAAGATCTTCAGGCTGCTCTCTGCCCAGGAGCCTGAAGATGGCGAAAAGACCGCCGACCCGGCCGACAGCACCCTTGCGCTGGAGCATGTCACTTTTGGTTACGAGAAGGAGCGCACCATCCTGCACGATGTGTCCCTGACCATCCCGCAGGGCAGTTTTGTCTCGCTGGTGGGTGAAAGCGGCTGCGGCAAGAGCACCATAGCGGCCATCTTGTCCGGTGCCCGCACCGCGACGGAGGGAGAGGTCACGCTGGGCGGCATCCCGGTCAGCGAATGGAAGCAGGCCGACCGCCTGCGCCTGCTGACATTGGTGCCCCACAATGCGGCCATCTTCAAGGGCACGGTGGAAGCCAACCTCCGGATGGCCCGGCCCGATGCAGCCGAAGCCGAGCTCTGGGCGGCGCTGGAGCAGGTGAACCTTGCAGACTTCTGCCGCAGCCAGAGCGGCCTTGCAACGGCGCTCCACGAGGGCGGTTCCAACCTGTCCGGCGGGCAGCGCCAGCGCCTTGCCATGGCCCGTGCCCTGCTGCATGATTCACCCATCTATGTGTTCGACGAGGCGACCTCCAATGTGGATGCCGAGAGCGAGAACGATATAATGAAAGCCATCCACAGCCTGGCGGGAAAGAAAACAGTGATCCTGATCTCCCACCGTCTGGCCAATGTGGTGGACAGCGACTGCATTTATGTGCTGGAGGCAGGCCGCATCGCCGAGCAGGGAACGCACAACGACCTGCTGGCGGCACAGGGGGTGTACAGCCGCCTGTACAACGCCCAGAAACAGCTGGAAGACCTTGGGGAGGTGAGCGCATGAACAACACAAAACACCGCAGTCCGTTTGCCATTGCCGCACGGCTGATCGTGCTGGTCCGGCCCATGCTGCCCATCATGCTGGCAGCCATTGTCATGGGTGTTATCGGCCATTTCTGCGCCACCTTTATCACGGTCTTCGGCGGCTTTGCCCTGCTCACGGCGGCAGGCCTGCCCAGCCCGCTGGCAGGCGTGGGCACAGCCTTTGTCTGCATCCTTGTCTTTGCCCTGCTGCGCGGCGTGCTGCGCTACGCAGAGCAGGCCTCCAACCACTATATCGCCTTCAAGCTGCTGGCCCTCATCCGGGATAAGGTGTTCGGCGCGCTCCGCCGCCTGACCCCCGCCAAACTGGAGGGCCGTGACCGGGGCGACCTGATCTCTCTGATCACCGCTGACATCGAGCAGCTGGAGGTGTTCTATGCCCACACCATTTCGCCGGTCTGCATCGCGATCCTCTGTGTGACCGGCATGACCTGCTTTACGGCCAGTTATCATATTCTGCCCGCACTGGTGCTGCTGGCAGGCTATCTGCTGGTGGGCATTGCTCTGCCGGTGTGGTCTGCCAGACGGGGCGACAAAGCCGCCCGCGAGTACCGGCAGGCCCTGGCCGACACCAACAGCTATCTGCTGGAAAGCCTGCGCGGTCTGCGGGATATCCTGCAGTACCAGAACACCGCCGCGCGTGCCGAGGGCATCACGGCCCACAGCGAGACGCTGGGGGAGAAGCAGAAGGCCATGAAGTACCGCGAGGGCGTGACCGTGGGTGCCGCCAACACCCTCATCGTACTAACGGCGCTGGCTGTGCTGGGGGTAAGCATCCGGCTGTATCAGAACGGCCAGCTGGGCGCGGAGGGAGTGCTGGTCTGCACCCTGTCGGCCCTGAGCTCCTTTGGCCCGGTGGTGGCGCTGGCCAACCTCGGTGCCAGCCTGACCCAGGTGTTCGCCAGTGCCGACCGTGTCCTTGACCTGCTGGACGAGGACCCCGTGACTGCCGATGTGACCGACGGCGCGGATACCGTCTTTACCGGTGCACAGGCTGAGCATGTCAGCTTTGCCTACGCCAAGGAAGAGGTACTCCACGACCTGAGCCTGACTATCCCGGAAAAGAAGATCGTGGGCATTACGGGCCGCTCCGGCAGCGGCAAGTCTACCTTTCTGCGGCTGCTCATGCGCTTCTGGGATGTGAGCAGCGGCACCATCCGGTTTGGTGAACGTGACATCCGCGCCGTGAACACTGCCGCCCTGCGCGCCCAGGAAAGTCTTGTGACCCAGGAAACGGAGCTGTTTGACGATACCATAGAAAACAACATCCGGATCGCCCGGCGCGATGCCACCCGTGCCGAGGTGGAGGCTGCCTGCAGAAAGGCCGCGCTGGATGGCTTTATCAACAGCCTGCCCAAGGGATATGATACCCCTGTGGGCGAGCTGGGCGGTGCACTTTCTGGCGGTGAGCGCCAGCGCATCGGTGTGGCCCGTGCCTTCCTGCACGATGCACCCTTTCTCCTGCTGGACGAGCCTACCTCCAATCTGGACAGCCTGAACGAAGGGATCATCCTCAAGGCCGTGCGGGATGAGTGCAGGGAAAAGACTGTCCTGCTGGTCTCCCATCGCAGATCCACCATGGCCGTGGCCGACCTGAGCTTCTCGGTAGAGAGCGGACGGCTGAGCTGAGAAAATCGGATATCATGCAAAAAAGACGCGCTCTGTGATGAGCGCGTCTTTTTTGTGTGCAGGGAGAAATTTACTGCTTGCGTGCAAACACGATGCCGATGGTACCGGGGCCGGAATAGCCGCCGATGGTGGTGCCGATGTCGGTCTCGTAAACATTCTCAAAATTGCCGTACTGCCGCAGTCCGGCCTTGATGGCCTCCATGCAGCCGGGCTTTGCCTGGGTGGAAGAGATGAACACCATGCTGCGGTCGATGTCCTCCCGGTTCGCCAGCTGGTCGGTGATGTACTTGCCCACGCAGATGGGCAGACTGCCCCGGTACTTCCGCACGACTTTCAGTTCACCATCGATGACGGCCAGGCTGGGCTTGATGCCCAGAATGTTGGCCCCGAAGGCCAGCACGCCGGAGCAGCGGCCGCTTTTGGCCATGTAGTCCAGCTGGTTGAGCACAAAGCTCAACTCGACCCGCTTGGCAAGGCCCTGTAAGCGCATGGAAATGTTCTTGGGCGGCAGGCCGTCAGCAGCCCACTTGGCTGCCTGCAGGACGAGATAGCCCTGCCCGGTGCAGATATTCTCGCTGTCCACAACATAGACGTTGCCGAACTCCTGCGCCGCCAGCCGGGCGTTCTGGAAGCAGGAGGAGAATTTGGAGCCGACATTGATGTGGATGACGGCATCGTAGTCTCTGGCAAAGGGGGCGAGGAAGTCGGTGTACTCCACCAGATTGGGGGCGGCGGATTTGGGCATTTTGCCGCCGTTCTGGGCATGGGCGAATACATCGGCGGGGTGGATGGTAACGCCGTCCAGATAGCTTTCCTCCCCCATGAGGATGTGCATGGGGATCAGGCTGATGTTCCACTGCCGGAGCAGCGCTTCGGACAGATCGCAGGTGCTGTCCGCAGTGATCTTGATGTTCAAAATGGGATTCCTCTTTTCCAGCCGCGCGTCCGGCGGCAGCGTGATAGTTCAAAATTCGCAACTATCATACCACAAATACTTCAAAATTGTTAGCTATCAAGCTGATAAAAAATGTAAATCTTTTATGAAGTGTGCAAAAGGGGCGAAAATCCATGGGCTATCTGTACAGTTGTCACAAAAATGTGCCGGAGTTTCTGGTTCTTTCCGAAAATTCGCTCGGAACTGTTTATTTTGTCGGCCAAAAATTATATAATAAGTAGTACCCAAGAATTAAGATGGATTCGGTCTGCCTTGCGGCCGTTTGTTTATTGGAGGTTTGCCTGCTTATGTTCGTTACTGATTATACCATGCATCTGCTGGATCATGTAAAAAAGATCCACTTCATCGGCTGCGGCGGCAGCGGTATGTATCCGCTGATCCAGATCCTCACTGCCAAGGGATATGATATCTCCGGCAGCGATGTGCTGGACGGCAGCATCATCCGCTCGGAGCGGGAGATGGGCGTGAAGGTCAGCCTGGGTCATGCTGCGGACAACGTGATCGGCTCTGACCTGGTGGTCTACTCTGCCGCCATTGCCAAGGACAACGTGGAGCTGAACGCTGCCGCTTCCTATGGCATCCCCACTGTGGAGCGCAGCGTTCTGCTGGGCTATGTGAGCCGCCTGTACAAGGACAGCATCTGCGTTTCCGGCACCCACGGCAAGACCACTACGACTTCCATGATCACCACCGCACTGGAGCTGGCAGGTCGTGATCCCTCTGCAGTCATCGGCGGCAAGCTGCCCCTCATCGGCGGCTACGGCAAGGCCGGCAAGGGCGATGATATCGTCATCGAGGCCTGCGAGTTCTCCGAGACCTTCCTCAAGCTGACCCCCTATATGTCCGTGGTGCTGAACATCGATAACGACCATCTGGACTATTACGGCAGCATGGGCGAGCTGAAGTTTGCCTTCAAGCGCTTTGCCCTGATGACCCATTTTATGATCTTTGCCAATGCAGATGATAAGAACACCATGGATGTCATGTACACCCTGGACCGCCGCGTGCGCACCTTTGCCATTGACAATGCGGCCGACTATCGTGCGGTCAACGTGCAGGAGTACAAGCCCGGCTTCTTTGAATTTGATCTGAAGGAGTGGGATACCAATGAGCTGGGCCACATCCGTCTGGCAGTGCCGGGCCGCCACAACATTTACAATGCACTGGCCATGTGTGCTGTCTGCCGCTCTGTGGGCCTGACCGTGGAGGAGTGCGCCAACGCTGCCCTGAACTTCAAGGGGGCAGGCCGCCGTTTTGAGGTCTACGGCGAGTGCAACGGCGCGGTGGTCGTGGACGACTACGCCCACCATCCCACCGAGATCCGCGCGACCCTGAACACCGCCAAGGAGCTGGGTTACAATCGTGTCATCGCAGTCCATCAGCCGTTTACATACAGCCGGACCAAGATGCTGTTCAACGACTTTGTGGATGTGTTCAAGATCCCTGATATCACGGTGATCACCCCCATCATGGGCAGCCGCGAGCCCAACGACCCCACCATTACCAGCGCAAAGCTGGCGGCGCAGATCCCCAACTCTGTGCTGGTGGACAGCCTGGAGGCTGCCGCTGACTGGGTCAAACAGAACGCCCGGGAGGGCGATCTGGTCATCACTCTGGGCTGCGGCGATATCTATAAGGCCAGCAAGATGATGGTGAAGAAAGACTGATCGTTTGGAATAGCTGAAAGCCGCCGGGTCAGAAACGCCCGGCGGCTTTTGGCTGCCGGACGTTTCACAGACCGAACTGGTCTGCAATACCACCCTGCGAAAGCGCCCTGCCGGGAGACCGGCGGGGCGTTTTTGCGCTATGGGATGGGCGTGATGAAAAATATCTCAAAAATTTTACACAAATCAAACCCGGAAGGGTGGCGGCGGGGGTGGGATTCTGCTATACTGATTCTGGTACGAAAAGGAGGAGAGAGGATATGCCATCTACGTATGCACACCGCCGCTTTGGTGCGGATGTTCTGGTGCAGCTGCCCAGGGAGCTGCGGGAAAAGATCACCCCGTACCGGCCGCTGTATGATATGGGCCTGCACGGGCCTGACCTGATGTTCTACTACCGGGCATTGCAGTCCAACCCCGTGAACCGGCTGGGCAACGCCATGCATGAGCAGCCGGGCCGAGTGTTCTTTACCCGGGCCCGGGGCGTGGTGAACACGGCCCGCAACAAGAATGCTGCGTTGGCCTATGCGCTGGGGTTCGTCTGCCACTTTGCACTGGACAGCACCTGCCACCCCTATGTGGAGCGCTATACCCGGGAAAGCGGTGTGAGCCACTGCGAGATCGAGACGGAGTTTGACAACCAGCTGATGCGGGAGGACGGGCTTGACCCGATGCACTTTTTCACGGCGGGGCATATCCGCCCCAACCGGGAGTTTGCAAAGATCATTGCGCCGTTTTACGAAAATGTCACGGCAGACGAGACCTACGGAGCCATGCGGGGCATGGTGCGGGTGCACCATCTGCTGCAGGCTACCAGCCCGGTCAAGCGCTGGGTGGTGTTGACGGCCCTGAAAGCGGCAGGTACCTATGATGTCATGCGCGGGCTGGTGGCGAACCTCCAGCCCAATCCCCGGTGCGAGGCCAGCGACAAAGAGCTGGAAGCGCTGTATCAGCAGGCTCTCCCGCTGGCAGTGCGGCTTATCACGGAATATGTGGAAGGGCTCTCCAACGGCGCACCGCTGGACAAGGCCTATGACCACACCTTCGGAGAATTTTGAGAGGAATGCAAATGAACGAAGCAAAGCAAAAATTTCGCCTGACCGGCCTGGAACGGGCATGGATCTTATACGATGTGGGCAACTCGGCGTTTGTGCTGCTGGTGGCAACGCTGATCCCCATCTTCTTCAACGCACTGGCTGAGGGGGGCGGCCTGAGCTCGGTGGAGTATCTGGCCTACTGGGGCTATGCAGCCTCGGCGGTCACAGTCATCACGGCGGTGCTCAGCCCGATCCTTGGCACACTGGCCGATACCCGCAACTTCAAAAAGCCCATCTTCACCTTCTGCGTGGCAGTGGGCGTGATCGGCTGCTGCGCCATGGGGATGGCAAGCACCTGGCTGCCGTTCCTGCTCATCTTCATCTTTGCCAAGGTGGGTTTTTCGGGCAGTCTGGTGTTCTATGACTCCATGCTCAGCGATGTGACTGTGCCGGACCGGATGGATGAGGTTTCCTCCAAAGGCTATGCCTGGGGTTACATTGGCAGCTGTGTGCCCTTTGTGGTCTGTCTGGCGCTGGTGCTGGGGGCCGGGAGCATCGGCATCTCCCAGATGACGGCGCTGAACCTTGCTCTCTTTATCACCGCCGCCTGGTGGCTGGTGACCACCCTGCCCCTGCTGCGCCAGTATAAGCAGGTGCACTTTGTGGAGGTGCAGGAACATGCCATCCGGCAGAGCTTTGCCCGCATCGGTCACACCCTCCGCCACCTGAAAGAGGACAGGCAGGTGTTCTGGTTCCTGCTGGCCTTTTTCTGCTACATCGATGGTGTGTACACCATCATCGATATGGCCACGGCCTACGGCACGGCCCTGGGGCTGGACACCACCGGCCTGCTGCTGGCGCTGCTGGTCACCCAGATCGTGGCCTTCCCCTCGGCACTGGTGTTCGGGCGGCTGAGCGGGCAATACCCCTCGGGCACCCTCATCCCGGTCTGCATCGCGGCCTACGCGGGCATTGCGCTGTTTGCCTTTTTCCTGAAGCACCAGTGGCAGTTCTGGGTGCTGGCCGTTGTGGTGGGCATGTTCCAGGGCGGCATCCAGGCGCTGAGCCGGAGCCACTTTGCCAAGATCATCCCGCCGGAAAAATCGGGCGAGTACTTCGGCCTGTTCGATATCTGCGGCAAGGGCGCATCCTTTCTGGGCACCATGATCGTCAGTGTAGGCAGCCAGCTGACCGGCAGCGCCAATGTGGGTGTGGGCAGCCTGATCGTGCTGTTCATTGTGGGATTCGTGCTGTTCCGGGTGTCGGATCAAAAGTAAAAACAACCCTCTCAGTCAAAGCCTTCGGCTTTGCCAGCTCCCCCGAAGGGGGAGCCTTTTTCATGTCCCCGGAAGCTGGCTCACCCTCTCCGTCAGCGCTGGCGCGCTGCCACCTCTCCCGAAGGGCGAGGCCTTGGCAGTGATTGCAAAGTCTGTGGTTTCGTCAGAAGCTCCCCCTTTGGGGGAGCTGGCGCGAAGCGCCTGAGAGGGTGAGGACGCTCACCTTTTTTGTTCGTTGCGTCTTACCGGAAGGCGTGGTACAATAGGGCCAAACACTTTGAAAAAATATGACCCAAAGGAGAAACAACATGAACTATCCCGGTTATACGCTGGTGCGCCGCGAGGACTGCCCGGAGCAGCACGGTGTGCTGACGGTTCTGAACCACGATGTGAGCGGGGCCACTGTCCTGCTGGTGGAGAACGAGGACACCAACAAGGCGTTCGGCATCGGCTTCGGCACCTTCCCCTCCGACGACACCGGTGTGTTCCACATTCTGGAGCACTCGGTGCTGGCGGGCAGCGAGAAGTACCCCGTGACCTCGCCTTTTTTGCAGCTGCTCAAGAGCAGTATGGCCTCCTTCCTGAACGCCATGACCTTCCCGGACAAGACGGTGTATCCCTTTGCCACCCCCAACGAGACCGACTTCAGGAACCTGATGGACGTGTACCTGAACGCCGTGTTCTGCCCGCTGGCCATGGTGGACAAGGCCGTGTTCGAGCAGGAGGGCTGGCACCGGGACGCGGACGGCACGGTGAGCGGTGTGGTCTACAATGAGATGCAGGGTGCGCTGGCCTCCCCGGACGCGCAGCTGCAGAACGCGCTGGAGCGGGCCATGTTCCCGGATACGGCCTACGGCTTTGTGTCCGGCGGCGACCCGGCCTCCATCCCGGCCCTGACCTATGAAAAATACCAGCGGGTGTACCGCCGCCATTACAGCGCCGACAACTGCTGCATCACCCTGTACGGCAAGATGGATATGGCCGAGAAGCTGGCGTTTCTGGATGAGCACTACCTGAGCAGGATGCCCAAGGGCACCAGCCGCCCCCGGCTGACGGTGCAGGACCAGCAGAACGGCGTGCGTGTGCACATCCCGTACTACACCGAAAACCCCGAGCCGGATCAGGTGCAGTGTGCGCTGGCCTGGTACACCGGCGCGTTTGCTGACCGGGAGCGCCAGCTGGGCGTGGAGATCCTGCTGGATGCCCTGCTGGGCACCAACCAGTCCCCGCTGAAGGCAGCTATGCTGGAGCAGAAGCTGGGTGCGGATATTGACATTGGCTTTGACGACAGCACCCTGCAGCCCACGCTGGAGCTGGTGCTGCGGGGAGCCACCGCTGAGACGGCCCCCAAATTTGCAGCTGGCGTGAAGCAGGCCGTGACCGACCTGCTGGCAGAGGGCATCCCCGAGGAACTGCTGCTGGCCAGCTTGAACGCCATGGAGTTTGCCTCCCTGGAGCGCCCGGGCAGCCTGCCCGACGGTGTGCTGGATGCCATCTATGCCGCCACCGGCTGGCTCCACACCGGCGACCCGGCTCTGCTGCTCCACACCGACAAACTGTTTGCTTCCCTGCGGGAGAAGCTCTCCACCGGCTGGTTCAACGACCTGCTGAAGGATCTGCTGCTGGCAGAGCCGGTGCAGGTGATCCAGACCCCGGCCCTGCCCAAGAAGGACGAAGAGGATGCTGCCCCTGCCCGCAACGACGGCAAGCTGGTGCTGGACCATCCGCTGACCGTGGCCGATCTGGGCGATGGTGACAAGAGCGCTGCCGGTACGGTGGAACCGCTGGCCGGTGCGGAGCTGCTGCACCACCCCTCCAAGGGCAGCCTGTATCTGAATTTCTACTACGATCTGGGCGAGTGCACCCCGGAAGAGGTGCAGTATCTTGACCTGCTGACCGATATTCTGGACGAGCTGGATACCCCGGAGCACACTGCCCGGGAGCTGCAGACCCAGCGCGCCACCTGGCTGGGCAACAGCATGGCCTGCATCAGCTTCTGGACCGGGCGGCAGGAGGGCAGCCCCTGCCACGCAAAGCTCACCTGGAACATGAGCCTGCTGGAGCGGAATCTGGACAAGGCCATTGCGCTGGGCAGTGAGTACCTCTACAAGACCTGCCTGACCGGCCCCAAGGCCGAGGAAGCCTTTGCCCGGGTGCTGAGCCAGCAGAAGCTGAGCATGGAGCAGCAGTTCATCCAGCAGGGCAACCAGTACGCTACCGTGCGTGCCGCCGCCCACTACTCAGTGGAGTATGCCCTGAGCGAGCGGTGCAGCGGCGTGACCGGGTACCACTTCCTGTGCGGCCTGCTGGAACGGGCCGACTGGGCCGCCATGGGCAAAAAGCTGGAGGCGGTGCGGGAAAAGGTGCTGAACCATGCAGCCCTGACCGTCAGCCTGCATGGCAGCGAGGAAGCGCTGGCAAAGCTGCGTGCCCTGCTGCCCGGCAGTGCCTTTGCTGCCCCGGGCCGCACCGCTGCCAAGCCCTACACAGAGGTGCTGACGGCCCCCGTGAACGAGGCCTTTATCATTGACGGCGGCGTGAACTATGATATCCTGACCTGGCCCATGGAGCGGCAGGCCGACCGCCGGGTGCTGGCCCGCATTATGAGCTACGAATACCTGTGGCACAACATCCGTGAGGTGGGCGGCGCTTACGGCACCGGAATGCTGACCCGTGCCCAGACCGAAGGACTGTACACCTATCGTGACCCCCACCTGACCGAGAGCTATGAGACCTTTGCCAAGGCCCCCGGGGTGCTGGCAGGCCGGGAGTACACCGAAAAAGACCTGACCGAGTTCATCGTGGGCGCGGTGTCCGAGATGGATTCGCCCAAAAAGCCCAACGCTGAGGCCAAGGAGCTGGACCGCCGGTACTTCTGCGGCATCACCGATGCCATGCTGGCCGCGGACCGCAAGGCCCTGTGCAGCGTGACAGCTGAAACGATCCGGGCACAGGCCGCAGACCTTGCAGACCGGATGGCAAACGCCACCCGTGTGGCCTTTGGCAGCAAGGACGCTGTGGAAGCAGGCAAGCAGCTGTTTGACCGCATCGAGACCCTGTAAGCAGAACCGAAACTGAATCTGTAACGAAAGCAGGCACTCTGCCTTTGCCCCGGACGGGGCGGGCGGAGTGCCTGCTTTTTTGCGCAAAAGGCGCTTCACGCACCTGATGTGCCTGTGCATGGAAAATCCGGGAGAAAAACGGAGATTTCTGCGCGGCGCGATACAGCGATGAAAAACAAGAGTTTAATTTATACAAACAGGATTTTATAACACTAAAAGTACAAAACGGCCCTGCAAAAGTGCGCGCTGTTGCAGGGGACGAAAAGCTGGTATCCTTGTGCCAAGCCAAACAGAAAGGATGTGAGAACACAGGATGGCGCAAGCAAAACAGCCGGGCAGGGACAAGAGCCTTGCCAGCCTGCACAAGGCCACCGACACCCTGAGCACCATGCTGGCGCAGGAGGTCAAGGAGCTGAACGCCCGGCAGAAGGCCCAGCGTGGCGATGGTTCCGACCCCGCCCTGATGAAAGGGCTCAAGGAGGCCACGGCGGTGCTGAAGGATCTGGCTGCGGTGGCCAAGACCCTGAATGATCAGGGTGCGGATGCCGAGGCCCGGGCGTGCGGCGTGGTGCTTCTGCCAGCCGTGGAGGACGTATGAATGCAGAGATCGTATGGCGGCCCCAGCCCCGGCAGGCGGAGTTCATGCGCCGCCCAGAACCAGAAGCCCTGTACGGGGGCGCGGCAGGCGGCGGCAAGAGTGACGCGCTGGTGATCGAGGCCCTGCGGCAGGTGCACATCCCCCACTATCGGGGGCTCATCCTGCGCAAGACCTACCCCCAGCTCAGTGATCTGGTGGACAAGAGCATGGCCTACTACAAGCGGGCTTTTCCTACGGCGCAGTACAACGCCACCAGCCATGTGTGGGTGTTCCCCAGCGGGGCAAAGATCTACTTTGGTTCCATGCAGTACACCAAGGACCGCACAAATTATCAGGGCAAGGCCTTCGACTTCATCGGGTTCGATGAGCTGACCCATTTCGAGTGGGAAGAGTACAGCTATATGATGAGCCGCAACCGCCCTACCGGCCCGGGCACCCGGGTCTACCTGCGGGCCACCACCAATCCCGGCGGTGTGGGGCACGGCTGGGTGAAAGCCAGGTTCATCACGCCTGCCCCGCCCGGCACCCCCATTGTGGAACAGTTCCCGGTGCGGATGCCGGACGGAACCGAGAAGGTGCTGGAGCGGGCAAGGGTGTTTATCCCGTCCAGCGTGTTCGACAACCCCGCCCTGCTGGAAAATGACCCGGACTACCTTGCCAGTCTGGCAAGCCTGCCCGAAGCGGAAAAGCAGGCCCTGCTCTATGGCAGCTGGGACAGCTTTTCGGGGCAGGTGTTCACCGAGTGGCGGAACGACCCGGGGCATTATCAGGACCAGCGCTGGACCCATGTCATTGCGCCCTTTGCCATCCCCAGACACTGGAAGATCTACCGGGGGTACGATTTCGGTTTCTCGAAGCCGTTCTCGGTGGGGTGGTATGCGGCGGATGAGGAGGGCAGGCTTTACCGCATCAAGGAGCTGTACGGCTGCACGGGCCGCCCCAACGAGGGCCTGCGCATCGATCCGGTGGAGCAGGCAAGGCGGATCCGGGAGGCAGAGCAGAACGACCCGATGCTCAAGGGCCGCACCATTCTGGGGGTGGCTGACCCCGCCATCTTTGATGAGAGCCGGGGCGAGAGCATTGCCGCCATGATGGAGCGGGGCCCCCATTTTCTCCACTGGGTCCCCGGTGACCACACCCGGCTGGCGGGGAAGATGCAGTTCCACTACCGGCTGGCGTTCGATGGAGAGGGGCGGCCCATGTTTCAGGTGTTCAACACCTGCAGGCACTTCATCCGCACCCTCCCGAACCTGGTCTATGACGAGAGCAATGTGGAGGACATCGACACCCGGCAGGAGGATCATATCTATGACGAGTGCCGCTATGTGCTGATGGAAAATCCCATCTCCCCGCCCCGGCAGACTGTGCAGCCTCCGGTGGGGGACGACCCGCTGGAGCTGCACCGGAGGGCGAGATTTTACAGGGTATAGGCGGCTCACCCCCTCCGCCAGCGCCGGCGGTTTTCATCGA